>Ga0302271_10001752_pt1 | contig 20550 bp, 19 predicted proteins | sample III_Bog_N1_1_FD_198767 | JGI IMG/M metagenome (GOLD analysis project Ga0302271, IMG submission 198767) | Peat permafrost microbial communities from Stordalen Mire near Abisko, Sweden - III_Bog_N1_1 | ecosystem: Environmental > Terrestrial > Soil > Wetlands > Peat | place: Sweden: Abisko... | reverse complement strand
AATAACATTGCAATGAATTCTTAATTTTCTTTTTTGGATCTATTTTTCTGATAGGAAGAGCGCAAGAAGATCGAAACCTTACGTGGAAGTCCGATGCTTATTGGTACATTAGAAGAGTTCATCGATGAAGATCACGCGATTGTCTCATCAATAGGACCAGAATATTACGCTCATATTCTCTCCTTCGTTGATAAAGACTAACTTGAACCAGGTTCGACAGTTATGCTGAATAACAGAAGCATGGCAGTTGTTGGTATCATGCAAGATGAAGTCGATCCAATGCTGAATGTCATGAAAGTTGAAAAAGCACCATTGGAATCGTACGCTGATATCGGTGGTTTGGAATAATAAATCACAGAGATCAAAGAAGCTGTGGAGCTCCCATTAACTCATCCTGAAATCTACGAAGACATGGGTATCAAACCTCCTAAAGGAGTCATCATGTACGGACCACCTGGCACGGGGAAAACTCTCTTAGCTAAAGCTGTAGCTAACGAGACCAGTGCGACATTCCTTCGAATTGTAGGATCAGAGTTAATCTAGAAATACGCTGGTGAAGGACCTAAACTTGTAAGGGAGTTATTCAGAGTAGCAGAGGAACACGCTCCATCGATCATTTTCATAGATGAAATCGATGCTGTAGGGTCGAAGAGATACAACACGACGAGCGGTGGTGAAAAGGAAATCCAACGTACAATGTTAGAACTTCTGAATTAACTCGATGGGTTTGACAGTAAAACTGATGTAAAAGTGATTCTAGCGACAAACAAAATTGAAACACTCGATCCTGCGTTGATTCGTCCAGGGAGAATCGACAGAAAGATTGAGTTTCCCGTGCCAGATATGAAAACAAAGAAGAAGATCTTTGAGATTCATACAGCTAAAATGAGTCTGACGGAAGATGTGAAATTCGATGATTTTGTGCATATCAAGGATGATTTATCAGGTGCAGACATCAAGGCCATGTGTACGGAAGCAGGTTTGATTGCTTTAAGAGAACGCAGGATGAAAGTAACCTTGGAAGATTTCACTTAAGCTAAAGATAAAGTATTGTATCTCAAAAAGGGAGACGTACCAGATGGATTGTATATCTGAGAATCAAAACAAAGAGGGGAATTATATAAAGATACATATCCCAGTGGTTTGCTTGTTTATCTTGAATAGATTGACTCTGGAATAAAGAACATTCTATGTAAATAATTAAGAGTTTGTTTTTGTGTAGCTTGGAGAAGTTTAAGAACAATTCTGGTTTGTAAAGCACAATTAATCAAATTTAGGGTTGTTTTCTTGTTTAAATGCATGCGAGCTTGTGGAATTCGTACATTTGATATCCTTAATCATTTAAGATCCGTTGATTACCAAGATGATTTAAATGAGAATCTTTGAAATTTAAGATTCATCAAATATTTAATATTTGTCTTTCTTGGGAATCTATTGATCGATCGATTGATTGATTAATCAATGCACTTCCCCCTCTTTTTAACAAAAGAAACTTTCAAATGACTCTCCAGCTTTCCAGCATTCGCATTTAATAATAAATAGTAACGATTTTACATTTTGTAATTTCATTTGATCATCTTACGTTTCTAACCTTAGAAGCGAAGAGATCTCCTGGAGACGATCTGAAGACGGATCCAGGAGTCAGGAGTCGTCGACACAGGAGTGACGACGCCGTGGAGATCATCTGCTACTTTCTCATGTAGCGTAGCGAAGACGAAAACATGCATGGATATCTTCCTGTAGCGTTGGAGGGCTCCTGGTGACATTCTTCGAAGCGACTCCGAGAAGAAGCACATACTGCCAATGACTTCTCCTCCGATCCAAGGTAAAAATCACATAATTCACATTTTTTCACATAAAATCTTTTTAAAATTTATATTTTTGTTAAAGAATATTATTGTATTTGATTTACTACATAGTATGAAATGCATAATTTTATGCTTTCATTTCTTTTAAATAAAGAAAGACTATGTATGTATGTTTTTATATCAAATACAGAGAGCATTGTGCTTCTCCTTGGAACTCATTTCGCTTTGATAATATCCAAAAATTATCAAAGCGGAATGAGAATATCCAGGTGAGGTATCTCTCATAGACTTCTATCATATTAATTAGTATAATAATGGTAATTAATTGATAGATGTCTATGAGAGATACCTTATCTGGATATTCTCGTTCCAGCTATCATTGGAGACACAAATGGAGGATAAGCAATGATGTTGAGTGATGACAATTTGGAAGACTTAGACATAGGATAATTGATAATTTTTTGGTAGTATTTTATGTAATTTATAAAATTGATGTGTGCATTTCTTGAAAATATAATTGAAAATTATTCATTTGATTGTTTCAGTTTTATCATCAAAAACAAAAGAGATTGAAAGGGTCAAAACGATTTAAAAGGGAAAGGTGAATTGAAAGTTTGATCGTTTTTGGGAAGTATTCAAGGAGGGGAAGAAGAAGAAGAAGGGGATAGGATTAAAACAGCAATAGAAGAAAAAAAAGTATTGTTTTTTTGCTAACAATTCGAAGAAAAAGATAATATTTACAATGAAAGGAATTCCTAAAGAGGAGACAAGAAGGACACATAGTTTTCAAGGATTTCCAGAGAAAGCTATGAGTAATTAAGAGAAATCAAAGCAACATTTGATAATAAACTTTCCTAAGAAATAGATGATGTCTTCGTCGTCTTAATTGCAATCGATTATGACGCAAGCATCGTTGTCTTCAACTCAGCAATCTAGATCTTCCCGATAATATGACATATCTTCCAGGCATCATGATTATACGTCTTATATCATGGCATCTCGTAAGAAATCAAGTGAAGAGCAGATCCTCAAAGCGTTTAATTTCATTAGCGACATGAGTAACAAAGATTAAGTGAATAGAGCGTTACTCATGGTAGAAACTGTGCGGGATAGGTAGAAACTAGTTGAAAAGATGCTGGAAAGGAGAAAATAAATCGAAAAAGCAAAGGAAATGCAAGCGATTAATAGCATGGCACCGCTTTTTTCAAAAATCAAAGCGAAGTTTCTCAGCACGATTAGAGAGACAGCCCCTGAGAATCAAGGAGTTAAAATTAGGAAAATGACGTTTAAATAGTAAAATACACTGCAAAGTGAGGAGTCTTGTGAGAAAGGAAAGGAGATAAATGAGAGGGAAGGTAGCTAGACTGAGATAGGGAAGACTATGATAAAGGAAAATAATAATAGTTTAGGAGTAGATAATATTGAATAAACACAGTCAAAGCCTTCAGAGGCTATGAAGATAGAGTAGAAGAAAGAATAGGGGTAATCTTAAACTACTGGCGATGCAGGTACTGCGCATGCCAACAATAATAGCAACTTTTCTTCTGGGATGAATATGAATATCATGGCGTTGAATATCTTTGCAAGTGGTGATATTAAGCTAGACGGAGAGAAAGAAGACGAAGAAAGACGATTGAAGCACGCCTAGCCCCTTGGATATCTGCAAAGAGACTAGGCATTAATAGCAGAAGATAAGAATAAATTATCTGGAATTAACAGCAGTCTGCAAGGATAATTGCAGCATTTTCATAAAAGAGAATCGTACGGGAATAACAATAGTAAAGGGTTTATCAATAAAGACATAGAAAATAATACAGTAATCCTACAGACTAGTAGCAAGCGAGAAGACTTTCCTTCAAAGTTGCAAGAGCTGCAGAAGAAACTAATTCAACCGATGTTTTTTAAATTCGATTAGAGTCATCCAAAGAATCTTACAAAATACTAATAATATACGAGATTTCAAGGGAAAACAACTGCCATGATTGGGACAAAATCAGGAGGAGGAGGATCCTTAGGAAATCTCAAAGCTATTGCAAGCTTAACTGAGGGAGATTTGGGTTTTTAAGAGAATTGTAGTAGCTTCAAGAATAGCAAGAATAAGAATGAAATTAGATTCTAGAGCTGCTCTGATTTGCAGATTTCACTCGGGAAGATTAACAGAAGTTCAATGAGACGATAATCCTAGGTGATTATTTAGCCAGGGACTTCGTATTTGTATGATTTTATAGCGGAATGCGAACAAAAAAGATCAGCAATTAAGGAAGGTTTGAATTGGAATGGAAAGAATACAACTAAGGAAGGATAGGGTTAAGATAATTACTGGATTTCTCAAAGGGAATAGAAGCATACTAGTTCTTATAAGCATCTCCCAGATGATGAGAATGCCGCAACAGTAGCAGCCTTCTAGGATAATCTAAATGATAGTTTAGTTGATTTTGAGAAGTTCGAGAATCAAAAGGAATCGTTGAAGAGAATATCAACTCTCAATGATTTAAAATCTGTTTCACAGTTTAATGCTAAGAATTCATATTCCTAGTATTTTCTTGCTAGTCAAGAAGAGCTGCTTGACGAGAACTTGCATAGTGAGTAGCATGCTTTTCAGAAATTTTAGAGTCCAAAGTAGAGTTTGAATAAGAGCAAGACTGAATAAAGATTCTACTTGAAAACGAGATATTTGAGATAGCCACTGCCTGCTGCCTTGATTTTACCCAAGAGTAGTAGTTACTCAGAGAAGAAATAATCGGGAATGATGAAGAATTGAAGGATATTTTTGCTAGAGAGTGGTTATTATTGGGTCAAAAGGGAATTCCAATCTCCTTAGTTGAGAGAAAGAGAGGAGTGAAACTTAGAAAAAGTTAATTTTTGTGTTTATAAAGATCAAAGTAAGATTGTGAGTTTACAGAATCATGTATGTCTACTCAATTGGTTTAATGTATTTGATCATTTTTGTTGTTTAAAGTTATAATAAAATATGTTAACATACCAGAAGTATGTCTGTTTTAGAAATACATTGATTCAGTTTAATATATCTCAAAAGAAAATTAGAAGATTAAAGGGTTTAAACATATTAATCTCAAGAACCTGAATTTGGGGGGTGGGATAATTTCCTCAAGTTTATTTCAAATTTGCGAAGTTTATAATCCCTAAGTGAAGGGCTTTTTTGACTAATTCTAATAATAACCCATCATAATAGTATTGTGTTTGAATGCAAACAAACAGCTTTTTTGAACCAGAAAATACAATAAATACGAATAACAATTCAAAAAATAATATAAAAACCTCTTTTTCCCTATCTCAGAGCTACTTAGAAATGAGAGCCTTGCGATATTTCTAGAAATCTCCATTGAATTTAACGAAGTTCTTATTCTTAACATACCAAATCTCATCGCAGACTGACTCGATGAGATGCTCATCATGAGATACAATAATGTATCCACCATTGTATGACTTCAAAGCATCAATCAGAGCATCAATAGCATCGAGATCAAGATGATTTGTAGGCTCATCGAGAATCAATAAATGTGGCTCTGTGTAGCATGCAATAGCCAGCGCAATTCTGGATTTCTAACCTCCTGATAAGTTCTTAATCTGTGTCATATGTTTATCTCCAGTGATACCAAAGCGAGACAAAAATGCTCTGTATTATTCACTTTTTCCACCTGGGAATTTTTATCCGAGCATTTCAACACCTGAGAGGTTAACATCGAGTTAATCGATGAAGTGCTATGTGAAGTAACTGTAGAACACCTTCGAAGATTTGTATTGACTTCCTTTAATAGGATCGAGTTTACCTGTGAGAAGTTTCAAGAAAGTTGATTTTCCAGCACCATTATCTCCGATAAGAGCGATTTTAGAGTCAGAATCGACAGCGAAATTTAGATTTTCGAATATGATTTTATCAGGTGAATACCCGAATTTAATGTTCTCGATTTTGAACAGAGGTGAGACGAGTTTTTCAGTTTCAGGGAATCTGAAATTAGCTTTTTTTTCTTCTTTAACTTCTTCAACTTTTTCCATTTTATCAAGTGCTTTTATGCGAGACTACACCAACGAGGCGAGCTTGGCATTTGCTCTGAACTTATCGATGAATGCTTGGGCATCTTTACGCTCAGCTTGGTTAAACTCATATTTTCTTTTCTACACGAGAATCAGCTCATCACGGGTTTTCTCGAATTGATCGTAGTTACCAGTGTAGTATGTCAACTCAGAGTTGAAGAAGTGAATAATGTCAGTGCAGACTGAATTTAAAAATGCTCTGGAATGGGAAACTAATAGGATTGTTATTTCACTGTCTTGGATGAATTCCTCCAGCCAAATAACGGCATCGAGATCTAAATGATTTGTAGGCTCATCGAGAAGTAGAATATCTGGTTTCACGAAAAGTGCTCTAGCTAAGGAGACTCTCATTCTCCAACCTCCTGAGAGTTTCTCAGTCGGATTTCTCATCATATCTTGTGTGAATCCTAAACCACCTAGGATCTATGCAGCATTGGATTCAGCCAAATGGGCATCAATTTCTTGAAGTCTTTTGTTGATCTCAGCTAATCTAGCATTGCTGTCATCGTCGTTGTCGGATTTGTTGACAAGGACGTCGTGCTCTGTCAGGAGTTGTTCACGCTCAACATCTGTTTCGAGGACCTATTACAGAGGTGTTTTATGATTACCTATCATTTCTTGCTCAACCAAGAGAACTTAAAGATGAGAGGGAATATCGAAATCACCTCTAGCCAAGGCGTACAGTAAACTGGATTTACCCACACCATTTCTTCCAATTAAACCATATTTCTAGCCATGGTTCATCTGTAGCTCAGCGTTATCGAGAAGCACAGCACCACCTTAGATAATCGATATGTTTGGGATTTTCAAATCGTAAACTTAGTTGCTTTATTGCTCACGGTTATGACGAACCATAACCATAGGTGCTCTGTTCTCCATTTCTTCGTCTTCTTTCTTGTTCATGTTGTCTATTTGCTTACGCTTTTGCTCAGCCTTGGTCTGTTTCTTACGCTTGTCCATTTTTCACTGAAGGGATTCTTGCAAAAAGGCTAAGGAGAAGGAAGGGTGATTTTCTTTTTTTAATTTCGTTTCTTTTGTTTTTATAGTGCTCATAGGAAGGTTCAAGGTGACTTCCCTCGCTTTAAACAGAAACATTTGCAATTTAATTTGCACTTTCCTCTCATTTCCCATGATGATATTGGATTAGCCATCAAAATTAATTTTGTACTTTCTTCTCTCTCTTGCCAAATTGACAATTTAGTCCTCTTTTTTGCTCCATTCTTCTTTATTTCATTCCTTGAAATACTGCTTTTAGATAACTCCTTTTAACTTCTTTGAAGAATCAATAAACATTGTCCCCCTCCTTTTTTGCTTTGAAAATAGTGCGACACCTAAGATAAGCTCTTAATCAAATGACTTCATTTGTAATTGAAACTTATCAGAGGAAAGCCCTTCATTTTATTAGCACAGTGCGTCATCCGAGGAAGATAACTAAATTACATTGGATTTTATTACTTATCAATTTAAATGTTTCTTTGCATTCATAACAATCAATAATTGATAACTCAGCCTAAAAGATCATTTTCAATCTTAAAAATTGGTTAATAAGTATTTTATGACTTCTTTTAAAGTAACTCTTTATATTTTTTTAAAATTATCACTTAATCACTGGATGTTTTAGGAAGGATCCTCAAAAATAGTCTAAAAATTTGTACTTTTGTGCATGATTTCCCGCATCTAATTGTCATTGAAAAGTTTCAAAATTTAAATCTCCCACAAGAAATCCAGCCAAAAATTTCTTCTATTTCTTAAAATAATCAATCCAGCTTGCTTTTACTGTTCCATACTACTAAAAAGAGCATTTATCTCAAAAATTGTCAATGATCGACTCAATTAATTGCCCAATATTGTAAAACATTAGAATATCCAACAAATAAAAAATACAAACAATAATACACAAACCCATAGGTACTTCCTCGTTCTTCTTCTCCTTCATCATCTGCTTCCCCATTATTTTCTTTTTTCACTTTGCTTTGGGTGGGACAATAATATTCAAGCACTCCTGATTCTACTTGACTTTCAAAATATTATCGATTGTAATCTCGCATATCGCAGTGATAGCCTCCTTCGTGAAAAACGCTTGATGTCCTGTGACTATCACATTCGGATACATCAGCAACCTTGCTAAATCATCGTCTCCCATGATATCATCTGATACGTCCTTAAAGAAGAAATGACTTTCATGCTCATAAACATCCAAACCAACCCCACCGAGTTTTCCTGATTTCAAAGCCATAATGACTTCATCAGTTCTCATCAGCTTGCCACGTCCAGTGTTGATTAGTATTGCACCTGGCTTCATAATATCCAAAGACTTACGGTCAATAACGTATTATGTCTAGAATGTCAACGGACAATGCAGTGAGATGATATCGCATTCAGCGAACAACGTGTGGAGGTTCACGTGTTTAGCGTTGAATTTCTTTGTGATTTCCGGAGAAGAAGTTGGATCACTGTAGTAGATCTCCATTCCGAAACCTTAACAAATATTCATGAATGCTTAGCCTATCTTGCCTGCACCAATGATACCAACTTTCTTTTAGAATAAATTGAACCCAAGTAGCCCTTCTAAGCTGAAATTTCCTTCTTTTGTTCGATTGTGAGCCTTAGGGATTTTTCTCACTAAAGCTAACAGAAGTGCCATACTGTGTTCTGCAACAGCTTCAGGGGAGTAAGCTGGAACTCTAACTACTTTAATATTGTTTCTTTAGGTAGCTTCGAGGTCAGTATTGTTGAATCCAGCACAACGCAAGGCAATCAAGTCCACACCGTTCTGAAGAATAATTAGAGAAATAAACAAATTGAAATAAAAAAGAGATAATCAGTTTTTGATGGAAATTTAGTTATTTACTTGTGCTAAAGTATCCACGACTTAAGCAGAGAGCTTGTCATTCACGAAAGGTACGATTGTATCATAACCTTTAGTGAGCACTGCAGTTTTATCGTTCAGTTCTTCCTCGAAGTAATCAATCTTCAATCTCTAGTTTTCTGGTAGTTTTTCGTTTGTCTCAGTGAAGAACTTTACGTCATATTTCTTCGCTGAAAACACAGCTACTTAGGGTGTTTTAATGCTGCTAAACTTGAACAGCTGGCAGAAGCGTTTAGTTGAATTCAACATTATAGGTTTTTAGGTAGATATCTTTCTCTCTCTCTCTCTCTCTGTGTTTCTAAGTTTTTAAGGTATTAATTTCAAACTAAATTGATTATTTTTGGATTACTAATAACCCTCCCTTTCTAATAGGAATTACATTCAACCTGCAATTTGATTCTTAAACTCAGCTATCAGAAATTAAGCATTAACATTAAGCAGTGACAATTTAATTACATTTATATCCACAAGAATTGATTGTTCATCACCAGATTCAGTTCTATTCCTGTTTCTTGTCGCATCATTAATAACATTCCCATGAAAGGTTAATTAATTCAAAATCGATTACAGACTATGGTTATCTATCTTTCCTATATTGCTTCGCGATTTTACTCTTCAGTTTTTCTCTCTTAAATTATCTTTTTCAGTCTTTGCTAAAATATCCACCCCATCCTCAATTTAGCATTTTTTCTCACAGGTTATTAGTAATTTTAGTTTAATAATTACTAACATATCACTTATCATCCTTGCTTACTTTATTATCTGTAAATCAATACAGAGTATATTTTCTGAGGAGAGGGGGATAGTAGTAATTTTGTATTTGTTTGTTTTGTTTTTCTTCAGAAATAGCTGAATATCCCTCCTTGTTAAAAGATTCTTCAAACCAAATATATCAGATTTTTTTAAAGGTTGAATAGATTTCTTTTGTTCTAAATATCAAAGAACGCTATTATTATGGATGGTAATGAATTATTTCATAGAAGATGATAGAATTGTTTGATTCTAAATTAAATAAAATTGATCTACCCGAAAAAGAATAGATAATGAAATTGACATAGATTCACATTATAAATCTCATACTGGGTACGATTTTGGCAACCTAAAATAACAATAACCAGTTTAAATATCTAATATTTAAGAAAGTAGAAAAAAAACGAGATTCTGACTAAAAAGAGCTACTTTTTTGATGACAAAACATCTAAAAATAAAATACTTTTTCAATACAAAAAGGAGAGAGAGAGAGAGATAAAGTGGAATGAAAGAGAAATATGTTCTTTTCATAGGCTGATCTATTTTAGTTTCAGTGAAGTTAATGAATCTGAAGGAGAAAGGCCATTTTAATTCAGTTCTATTTGGTTTTTAAAATATATGCTTTCCAGCCAATTGATGGAAACCCTCCAAAGGGACGATATTGAAAGGAAGTAGAAACAGGAAGAGTAAATGCAAAGACAAGAATGAACCAGCATGAGGATTTAATGTATTTTTGTCTAGTAATTAATTAAAATGATTTATTTTTTCTGTGATCAATTTGCATACGCTGAGCACAGCGAAAAACAAGAGAATATTGAGGAAGAGTTGGAGGATTTATGGCATGGATGGTTTTGCTACTACTACTGCTGCTGTTTTCCTCTAATACTTGATTTGTTGTTATCTTATCTGTAGGACTAAATATCAGTGAGTGCTGATCTTCTGTGAGCATCACTCGAGTACATGAGAATCTATTTAGTTGCTTTCTTCTTTGCACATAGACTTTCAGAGGAACCTCCTATCGAGGCGGCAATACTGTCATCATCAATATTTCCATCATTCTTTTTAATCCTATTCTCCTTGGATTGTTGTTGTTTTATAGATTATGTTACATTTTCATCTTGAGTTGTTTCAATATGTCTCTTTTTCAGCAGAAGAGTGTTTTTTTCATAACATTTCATTGCTTTCTAAAGATTTGTATTCACCAAATCGATTTCTAAGTCGAAAAAAGGAGTTAAAAAATGTTGAATAATATTGTAGTTTTAGTTCTCAAAAATATGTTAAAATATGAAAAAAAATGAAGAAATTATTGAGAATCCTATTAGGTTTGTTAATGCCCTTTAATTGTGGAATAAAACTAATCATACTAATAGACATAACAGAATCTCTCTTGAATCTTCCTATTTGAATTTAAATATTATCGATAATTACCAGGGTATGACGTATTCCTAGTTCCGTTCTTTTTAGCAAAGAAAAGCTAGTATTCTTCAGAGTTAAGTGAGAGAGATAAATCATATTAATCGTTGAGAGTTTATATCACCTTCTCCACGAATAAATATGTCTACGGATAATCGTAGTCATCTTCAATTAGTAGCTCCTGCAGGGTATTAGTTTTACCGAAAGTATAAAATACTTTGAAGACACCGCAGCGCATATTCTGAAGGATAAAATATACATGATTTTTTTTGAAAAGAAAGGGGGGAAAGTTGAGTGTTAAGATGTTGAAATTGTCTAAATAAGAACTTTTATAATACCTGGTCTGGAAAAGAGTTTTGATAATGTCTGGTAAGACCACTAGCAAAATGTCTTTTGGTTCTTCGATTGATATCATTGTCTAGAGGCTATTCACAGGGAGGGAATTTATCATCTAAGAAAAGATTAAGAATGAGAATAATTTAGGATATTTAAATTCTAAGATACTCTATGAAAGAATAAAGAGAGAAAGAAAATTACTGCTGAGCGAAGTAGGCGAGACAATGGAGTGGTTCCCTTCTCGTTTGCTATCCGCTGCTTAGGTTGACTGGGTTGAATTAGTAACAGTATTGCTCATATTGTTAATATGGATCGATGAAAAAGAAGAAGATATTTGAAGTTGTATTAATAATCCCCTTAGTGAATTGATTGATTCACTGGTATAGTGTTGTTATGAAGCAGAATAATTTAATTTATGTCTGTAAAATATCTCCTGAATTGCTTTTTCTAGGACTTTTTTTGATAAAAGTTATCTTTTGTGATTATTTGCTTGTTAATTTATTTATTATTTCCAACAACTCTCCCCTAAAGAATGTTTGTAATGATTAAATCACATCCAGAAGATTTATTGGTTTTTGATTTATTCATTCTAAAATGCTTGAGAGATACTCTAAATGAATACCCCAATTAAACAACGATTAGACAAATTATGAAAATTAATTAATAATTTTTTGAAACAACATTTCTTGTAACTAAGGCTGATAATTCAAGAGAAAGAGAGAGAATCTAGCAAAATAAACAAAAACTAAATAGTAATACATATCCTCATGGTTCAGGAATACCCTTTCTTTCATTTATTGTTCTATGAAAACCATTATTATTTTGATTAATATTAGCCCCCTCCGTTTGGCTAATTATTCATATTTTTCTTGAGACTTTCAATATTATCTTTTGATCCCTCTTGCTCAAGCTATTTATTTCTTTGTCCTTGTTGATCCAAACCATTATTTTGATATTATTTATCATTATTTGAGTTGGTTTAAGACTATCCTTCGTTTTTTTTCTTGTAGAATACTTATTTGTATTGATAAGGTGTGTATTCTTTGTTTTGGAATGGATCAAATGTTTGATGGTATGCTCCATCATCGTCCTATTGATTCCTGCTTTTCTTAGGATAAAATTGCCTTTTATTTTAGAAATTCTATCTTTTATGAGTGTTTTAATTGAAGTTATTGCTATTTCCATTATTATTATTAATAGAGTTATTGCCATCCTACCTGTTGTTGTTGGCATTACTCACATTGCTGAAATCTTCTTTAACCTCTTCTTTCTTTACTTAATAAATCCCCTATTACGGTTATTGTTGGTAATTCTATGTCATTTTATTCTGTTTATTCACCTATTTATCATCCCTATTTAAAGAAGTGTTATCATTCTATTCCTTAAATTCTTCTTATTCTTTATTTTAAAATCTTCTATCTCCACCTCCTCTTTATTATTATGACTCTTTATCAGCTAGATACTTAGGTCTAGTTGGAATCCCATCGCTATTATAATAAATCCCATATTCATCATAGAATCCCTTCTCTTTGTCATACCAATAGTAGCTTCTATTATAATCCTAATCTTGAATGTAAAACCCTGTCTTTTCCTAGTCTTTTTCATTCTCCAAATCATAATACTTCGAGAATCTCTCTCGATTGCCTTTCATTGAGTGCAGAATATGATTCCCTTCTGCTCGACTGACAAACATTTTCCCTTCTCGACAATATTTCGGGAAGGTAGGTTCGAGGGACAACACATCAAGAGCATTTTACTTTTCTTCAACTAAAATGAAGCAATAACCAGGATGATTATTATTCCAAACGAAGTTAAGTAGACCAGGACAGTGAGTACGGAAATCAAATTCATCTGCGTAATCAGGAACGTTTTAGATGTATAACCGAACTGGCATGGAAGGAGGTAGGGAATCAATTACATGGGTAAGCTAAGTTAAGCGATTTGGATCATTTTCTTTGAGGTATTGCTTTTTCTAGTATGTTGAGGAAGTGGATGGTTAATGATTCTAAGGGAAATGTTGTTGATATGGTTGTTGCGATTGTTTGGTGTTTTGTTTGTAATGGTTTTGTTGTGACATATTTGTAGCTACGAGATAAGATGATTGGATAGTAAAAGCTGATTTTGTTAGAAAGATATTTTGAAATAGTTTGTGTGTTTTTGAGGCTTAATCACCCTGGAAGACTATTTCTGTCTCTTTTTTTTGTCTTGGTTTTATTAACATAATATCAAGTAAATATCAAACAAACAAAAATATCCTTTGAAGTTATTGATTATTTCCCAAAAATAATACAAACAAAATAAGAAGAAAGATGTGAATTATTCGCTTTCCCTCCTGCCATTTGTATTATCTTCTTGATATTTTTCCTTTTGTTCGGAATAACTGAAGAGATTAGAGCATAAATGAAATAGAAAAATCAAAATTATTATCAAGACAATGAATTAACTTGAAATTCATAATTGACTGAATAGATATTTTTATGTAATTTTTGTTTGACATGGATAAATTCAAAAACAAACTCTCTTTCTTGTTTGTTCCTATTCTTCACTCATTATTGCTTTGAATTTTGATATTATTCTGAGAAATTATTATGTGAGAACTGCACAATCTGCTCTACAATATCTTTAATTTTCGTTTTATCTAACTCTACCGACAAATCGAACTCCAAGCGATTAATAGTGAACTTATCTGATTTTATCACTGCTATTCCTGTCTAGTTTGTACTGAATCGTTCACGGTTTGAGAAACTGTGAATCTACTTGAACTAATATTTTGAGATAAATTGATATGAAATGAAAATAACGAACTCCAGAAGAAGAACAAAACTTACCTCTAACCTATTAATCATGAGTTGATTGGTTGTAGGATCTTTTTCAAAGCTGAGAGAGCTATAATCGAAGAAGAAGTTCTGCATCTCGGAATTCAACTAATCGAAGGGAAATAATCAAACAAAAGGGTTTAGTTTTTGAATTTGATCTCATTTTTGTGGTTTTTTGTTATTGATTGTATTACTTCTTTGTAGATATCTTGGAAGTTATCCTTGACATTCTTGCGAAGGAGCCCGAAGATTTATGTAAATACCAGTAGATTGACAATGTATTTCGTTTGCTTTCCAGGGGATATTTCAGCGAGATAGAACATCAACTCGTTTTCGAAGATCCTAGCGTCGTTCTTGGAATTTATCTCTTATTTTAGTGAAGAAACGAAAAACAAAGAAGGTTAGAATATGCTATCATGATGGATTGTAGATCATGTTTGTTTGTGTTTTAACATATTTTTGATTGACATTACTGAGGTAGAAGATGGACAGTTCAGTTTGTTTATCTTGATCAAAGAAATACTGCTGCAGGGATATTGTTATTGGTTCATAAAGTGACTGTGTATCCACAATGATTTTGAAGTTCTCGAGGTTCATGGACAATAATTCTGGGTCGAGCTTTAAAGTTATCTTGAATTGGTTCGCAGTAGGAGATGAACCAGCTGTAGCAGTAGTATTATTATTGTTTCCTGCAATCTGTTGGTCTAAATTGATTGTATCCTTGAGCGCTGTAGGTGGCAGATGAATGAAGAGTAATTGCAGGAGCATATTCGTGTAGACGAAGCTGTAAGATGCAATCAAGAAATTTTCAACTTCTCGTTCACTTCCGTATGTGAAGATTCCACATTTGCGGGATTCTATTATGCTGACGTTTTAGACGTTACTGAAGAAACTATTGAACATTTGGAATCCACTCCAAGATAATCTTCGGGACATCATTTACTGCATAGCTGAAGAGCTATTGGCTGCTGGGTACTTCAAAGGATGCATTTCTTTGGAGATACTGCTTTGGTTTAAGTAGATTTGATTTTTGCTTAGATTGGAAGCTTCGTTTGAAAATGACAGTTGAATCTATGCTAAGACTTCAGATTGCGTTTGCTGCTTGCCTTTTCCAGCTAGACCGACTGTGATTTCTCTGGATGCGAAGACTGTTACTGAAGATGAATAGGGCACGACATTCAAGAATTTTATGAACTAAACACAAATAATTGCAGATTAGCAAATAACTGAAGAAAGCAGCTGGAATCACAATCTTACTAAGTCGAGAAAGATTTAGTAGCTGCTATTGCCTTCTGAGATCTTCCCTCTGGATAGCTTATAAGCAATGTAGGATATCGCAAACTCTCGGGAAATACCCTAAGAATGGGAAAAAAGTAGAATGGAGAGACAAATAATAGATTTCCCCATTTGAATGGACAGCACTTACATCTAATAGATCAGTGGACTTTTCCCAGAATCCATTGTTGAGATTGAAATTTATGAGATAGTTCTGATTTGTGAGTGTTTCAGGATTGAGTGTCTCGGAGAATCCAATTGGATTGTAGTTAGCTTCATCTTCGATGTGGTTGCAGTATGCGATGTAGGAAACACGGAAGTAGAAGCTCTTCTTAAGCTCTTGAAAGGTGTACTTAAAATCCAGAGAATATGGACAGACTCGGATTTCACTCACATTCTCATTCTTAACTAAGGAAAAGGGAGAAATAAAAGAGTTAAGATGGGAGGAAGCTATGCAAGAAGACCAAGTTATGATTGAAGAAATTAAGAAAATGAAAATATGTATACAATCTGTGGAGTTATAGAGTCGAAGTTATGCTGACATTTTCGACCAGAGATGATAAGCGAATTTGTAGGGATTTAAGTCACGCTATTTTTGCTTCCTTTTTGAGTGAAACATTAAAAACATATGAAAAGAGTGGAAAGTTAATACTGTGTTGTATTGTTAATATAGCAACTCTCTAATCTATGTATCTCCTCTTTCTCTCTCTATCTTTATTTTACCAAGCTGTGACAACGTTATTTTCTTGTGAATATTAAATCGTAAAATTGTCGATTTTCGGATGATAAAGTGTGAAATTATCATCTTTTCTCTGATGCTATGCCTCTTTGTTATCCTGCTTCAAGCGATCTTTAAAGAGATGTTCAAATAAACAGCACAAAGACATGTCAAAATGGTTGCTTTTGGCGAGGGAATAAGCAATCCAGTGATATGTGATTGCTTGATTGCTTACCCATGAATTCTCTAAGTTTAAGGAAGGCCTTGGATTTGAATTCGAACTCATAATAGTGACCAGCGTCTCTGATTTGTAATTCATGTTGTTGAGTGTTTGCTGCGCTGTTGCTGCTGGGATTAATGCCATTAGAGATGACATTGTTATTATTATTATTGCCATTCCCATTGCTATTGCTACCACTGCTGTTGCTCATTGTGATTTGCTTGAAACAATTAAAAAGATTTTACAGAATATCAATGAAATTAATAGTTATCCCACCCAAATAATCAGAGTATTCATATGCTTGCTGACATCAAAACCAAATAATTCAATCATTTAGGTTAGGATGTCCCTTAATTAGTGTATGAATATTAGCGGGAAAGAGAAGGGAGAGAGAGATTTTAATCTCAAAAACTGAAAATATCATTCATCTTTTTATTGTATCTTATTAGGGATGGAAGATTCAAACTGATTTTCATTCAGATTTGCATATTTCAAAGATAAACTTGGATTAGTATGTACAAGTTAAATGCTAACATGGATTTAAAGCATTAGAGATTCTCTCAAATAAATTGGTTTTTATTTGTTGCCAAAACTAAAGAGACAAGAATAAAGATTCAGCAAATGAATGTAGAATTATCATAGGAAATTCATGATTTGTGTAGCAGATTTGACATCTCGATACCTCTGAATAAATACTTGAGGTTTTATCTTCAATTTGGTGTTGAAGATATCCTTGGAGGAATTTGTAATTCAGCAAGGAAGAAAGTTAGATTATTTGAGATATATTTTTGAAAATTAAAAATCTTCTTTTGGACAATCCAAGCAATTAATCCATCGATCAAGTAAGCTTAAGAGAAACACAATTAGGCTACTTATTTGCACTTTTCTTCTTATTCAAATTGTATTTGGAAGATTACTATCGTTCTTGCAGGATAGTCAGTTCAACAGAGAGTTTGAATCTTCATATATTTGGCAATATCAGCTCATGAATACAGCAGCATCATCTGTGTTTCACAGATAAAACCCTATTTTGAAAGGTCTACTAATGCCAATTGTAGCATTTCTGTTAATATCTGCTAGTTTATTATTATTGATTGTGCTAACTGCAACTGATCTAAATGACTCTCCTACTATTGATAACGACCTCTCGTTCTTTCAGAGTAAGCAACATATTTGAAATGATCCTGCCACAAAATCATTTGTCTTTTTCATTTGAAAATCACAAAATATAGAATCTACATTTTCAAAGAGAACTCCAGCAGCAACTACGGGGATAACATCCAGCAATAATAATGATAACAACAATAATCTTTCCAAAAACAACCTCTCTAGTGGTGCAGAAATATCAGATCCACTCACTACCAAGTTGATCTTCAAGGGTAATCTCATTAGCAGATATGGCATTCCAGTTGCACAGCAGAAAATATGCTTGATTGAAGCTACTACTTCTTCTTCTGCTGTTGCTAGCACAGTTACTCAACCCTCCTGCCCAGTAGAAGTATCCCCCTTAGCAACCACAACTGACGATAGTGGTAATTTCCTTTTAGAGTACAATCTCAGTGAAAGTAACTTCACAGGGCTAATCGATTAGCTTACCTTGAGTGTGTACATAAATGTAGCAGAACAGTTAATATAAAACTACACGTATGTAATAACTAGGCATTTCTTGCAACCTGCAGCGATAACCTTCGATTTTTACAATAAAATACTGCATTCCAATACGACAGTTAAGACACTAGTGAATGGATCTGTAGAAGATTGCAACACACTTCAATCCATCGTTGGAGCTGCTGTAATATTGATTATCAATTGTTCAATCGTTTATGGATCAGATTTACTTATTTGGCTATTTTTCTTTGATTTCTTTCAAGGTGACAATAACATACTATCTTCCTATGAAGATGGCTCGACTAACGATGCTCAGTAACTAAGTCGGTTACTTTGAGTTTGAAGTGGAATTAGATTATTTCGAGGTGATTGTAGCTGAGCTGACTGTTTCAAAACAAGGATATCGTACTTATCTTGCAACTGAAGATCCAAAGCTGGAAAGCTAAAATCATGGGATTGCATTGTCTGATACGTATAAATATACATTCAAGTAATCAATTAAGCTAATACCTGCCTGAGGGTCAGGGAAATTAAAGAAAAGAACTTAGAAAACTAGATGAAATTATTGGAATAAACCTGAATTTTGTTCTGAAGATTCTGAAGGAGGTAGTTACAATAAATGCATATGGCATTGACAAGGAGGGCATCCTCTGCCTTTTTAAAAAATCCTAGAATCTTCCATATCTTGTTTATTATTAGATAACCTCATAAAAACTGCACTGATTTCATATTTTGTCAATTTATTGTAAATTCTTAAGTTATTAAAGTACAAAGATCTTATTGTGATTAGCTGTCAACAGATAATTTTCAAGAAAAATAAAAAGGAATATGAATTTTCAAACATGTGTTTGTGAGTTATTCTATTTTATAATCCTTTCTGCCTTCTGTGTAGACGTATGCCAATCTTTGGTTTATCTCAGGAGTTCTTAGCTATTGGTACTTATTGCACTGAATCAAGAATCATTCTGCTGAATTCTTCAATGTCAATCTGAGTTATCCACAAATCCAATAAAATAACATAACAAAAATATTGCTAAATCAATATTATTTTAAATTTCAAAAGGATTCGCATGAGATAATCTTACAGCTCCATCATTTTTATAGTCGCAACACTTCACCATATCTGTCCAGTAGTCTATTTTCTTCTTGGCATAGTATGCATTGTCTAGCAGAATTAATTCAAAAATAAAATACAGAAAAGATTGAAAGAGTGTTTATCATACCCAAGAATAGTTCATGCAGATGATTGGGAGATATTTTCCCAATAGTATTTTTATCAAAGATCTTGAAAGCTGATTTAATCACGTTTTCTTTGGAGTAAATATCAGAATCCATGACAAGAGCAACGAAATCTAGTTACAAAAGTGCATATTTACATCAAAAATGGATTCATTTCTTAAAAAAATAATAACACCTACCTGTGAAAGTGATCTTATTAGGGAAAAAAGACGTGAAAGATTTAAATGTATCCCTGATGATTTCTTGATTATTGCCTTGCTCTGAATCTAATGTTCCTGCCAGAAGTTCATTGAGTGTTAAGCAACCATCGTAATCTCTATCTATCAATAAAAACTGCTTCACAATCGGTTGTATCTACTGCATGCTTAGCTAAGAGGCTACGTAACTTAACGCAAGTTTCTTGAGTTTAGGATAGCTATTCCAGCTGATGGCTTTTTACAACGGTATTTTGAATTACTAAGTTAACATCGGTTGATTTTTTTGCATCCACTTTGATGCCATAACCATTTCACTATTAAATCTCATTTCGGGCTTGCTCAGCATCTTCTTGATGAGATTCTTGCATTCATCACTAACAATATCCCATTCCTCACCATCATATTCGTATTCCCCTTTTTTCACGGCTGATAAAATCTCTTTGTCAGTCTCCCCGTAGAACGGTGGATAACCACAGAGAATTATGTATAAAGTCACACCAGCTGACCAGATATCGCATTTCTCATCGTATTTTCCATCCAAGACTTCAGGAGCTATGTAATATGGCTGATTTTATTCATTTTTGGGGTTAAAATGGTATTAAAGTTTCTCAATAAAAAAGATAGTAAAAAAGAAGAGTGTTTATAAATTAATACTGTTCCTGCTCTGGTCTTCATGATATTGCTTTCTTTGCCTGAAGAAGATGATGCCTTTGTAGAAGATGATGCTGTATTAGCATTCACAGCTACTCCTTTTTTCTTCAGAGGTGAATCTGCCACAATTCCGTATGTTTTCGACAAACCAAAATCAATAACCTGTAAAAATGCAGAAAAGGAACAGTTCAACTCAAGCAAACAAATAAAGGCTCTATTTTCCTTTATCAACTAAATCCTTATCCAAATCATCCAAATCTAATGGTTAACCTTGATAATCGAGTTATCATCTTTCGTGCAGAAGAGGAAATTCTCAGGTTTCAAATCTCTATGGCAGATTTTGCGAGAATGACAATAATTAATTGCACTCATTAGTTATCTGAAAAGCACTACTGCTTCTGATTCTGTAAAATACCCTCTTTCAGCTATCCTGTCAAATAGTTCTCCTCCTTCGCAGTACCTTCAAAAAAAAGGAATTAAACAACAAATATAACAATTATTAGAAATATCAAATTAACAGATATTTTGTGAATATTACTCAATGACTAAGTAGATATTCTTGAGATCTTCGTATGTCTCGTAGAGCCGAATGAT
>Ga0302271_10001749_pt1 | contig 20560 bp, 9 predicted proteins | sample III_Bog_N1_1_FD_198767 | JGI IMG/M metagenome (GOLD analysis project Ga0302271, IMG submission 198767) | Peat permafrost microbial communities from Stordalen Mire near Abisko, Sweden - III_Bog_N1_1 | ecosystem: Environmental > Terrestrial > Soil > Wetlands > Peat | place: Sweden: Abisko... | reverse complement strand
AGTTCTCGCTTCAATTCAGAACAACACCTTCGTCGTCATCGGAAAGAGCGAAACTAAGAGTAATTTAATTTGTTTTTCTCATTCATTTGTAGTGGCTGAACATTTTATGAGTTTATTAGCTAGAAAAAGTTATGTTTCCTATTTTATTTTAGCAGAGATTATCATTTTCTTAATAAAAAAATATGCAAAAAAAAAAATTATTTTAAAATATGCAAATCTTCAAAAAATATGAAACAAATAAAGTATGATTTTAAGCTAATTTACTTGAAATGCGCATTTCTGCTTCTTTTTCAGTAACTTTTACCTCTAAAATAACCTGAGCCTGCATCATTTTGGGCTTAAATATTATTGAATATTTTATTGAAACATAGAATTTACTCTTGTTTGATAATCCCGATCATTATTTTTATTTTTTTTAGACGTGAAGGACCTTCTTCCTGAGATTCTACAACACCTCGGACCCAAGCAACTCGGTGATCTCAAGGATCTATTATCTACTATGGGTGGAGAGAAGAAGGAGACTGCCGATGATGGTGATATCCCCTAATTGGAGACTAACTTCGAAGATGTTTCAACTAAAGTTGATTGAGCAAAGAGAAAGAAAAAAAAGCAATATTTATCTCTTTTATTTTTTATAAAATGCGATCCATATTTAAATGTATTTGAGAGAAATATCCATTCCATTTTTAAGATTTCAAAAACACAAAATATGACTTAAACAAGAATGGAAGAGATAAGAATAAGAATTTTCAAGAGTCTAAAAGAGGAATATTTTGTGTTTTATCAAGAAATACCATTTCAGAGGGTAGTATCAGTAAACTTAGATAAAACTAATTTGAAGGAAAAAAGAGAGTAGAATTATTATTTATTTAAATGAATGAAATACTCATCTTAAATGTTTTATGCATATTTTATTAAAAAATATGAAAAAGAGGATACCCTCAAAAATAATCTTTATTTTCATTAAAAAAATACTTAAAGGATATTTTTCCCCTTATTTTTAACTTTCTTATCAACAAATAATATTGAAAAAGGATAACACCAATTGCAAAAAGTCGCATCCAAGGGTCCTTAAAAATGTAGCATTCTCAAAAGGAGAAAATAAAATAACTGTATATAAATAATGAGTTTTTCCAAAACAAACCAATATCAAAAACTCTTGTTTTTTTTAAGAAATAATAATACTTTTATCTAACATTTGATCTTAAAACAAAGCAAGTCATTTAAAATTATATACATTTTACGCTCATTTAGGCTTCAAAAAACACTATTTTAAATGTTTTATTTTACCTGAAAAATTCAATACTCAATTGAAGATAAATGTATGTAATATGATCAAAATAAAAAAAAATTTCGCAGAGAAATTGTCCTATTATGATACATTTAATTAAGTCTAACGATTTCCTTTTTTTTTGTTTTTCACTTGAAAATAAGCAAACAAAGAGAAAATTGAATTGGAGGGGAGTTTAACAATAAAATTAACGAATACTTTTGGTAGAAAGCAATTGATCTTGAAAAAATGTCATCTACTGACTTGTAAAAGTGTTTAGGATGCTACTAAGACGATGCCAATCCTTTGGTTCTTAGATGTGGACATATTCTGTGCTTAAATTGCGCAAGCCAAAGGGAGATTCTATCAGAAGAAAGGTCAGTGAGATTTTTTAAATCTTCATTTTAATTATCTATTTTGAATGATTTTTTACTTGTTTTTGAAGTGAAGAGTTATGTGTTAAGTGTGTGCAATGTGGTGAATTGTCAATTTCAGCTCAGTTACGCTTCTTTAAGGATTCTATCAAGTGTCCTTAATTCATAGGAAAACAACAACAACCAAGATAACCTCAATTTTGTTTATCTTCTTCATCATCTTCATCACTTGTACGATAAAGCGGAAGAGGACAACTTAGAGGCACTCTTGATGCAGTGCTTTCAGGGTCTGAGTTTCATCAACAACAATAACAATATTAATTATAATAATAGCTACAATAATCATAATAATTACATCATGGTATTTCTTGTATAACCCCTGAAAAACTCACTGAAAAGATACTTGATATGTCTCCAAAACAGCATTCTGATATGGTACTCTTTGGGAGAAGACTTAATAATAGATTTTCAGAGCATTCCGAAGCCAATTTATCTAACACTTAATTGAAAAGGAGCTACACATCTGAAAAGTTATCCCATTAACATATTCTAGGAGTGTAAGGGAATCATTTTGAGCAACAATTATAGCCTTCTTTATTTGGTGAATCAAATTAAAACTAATCATAAATACTTCAAAATTCCTCCCATAGCCGTTTATCCATCTCAGTTTAACCTAAACCCACAGCTATTTTAACTTCAGAATCAACTTCCTCTCTCACGATTTGCTAAGAGCACAACGAACCTTTTAGTTTGTTTTGTGAAAAAGACAACAAAATATGTTGCATGAGTTGTGTCTATGGAGGAGCTGCTGGGCATAAAAATCACAAGGTACTTCCTCTCAAGCAATCTAATGCGTTAATGCTAGAAGATTTAGAGGATTTCAAAGGTAAAAATAAGGATATTTTACATCGAATCGAATAATCTATCCGTCAACGTTAAACCCTAAAAACTGAACTTCTCAAAGGTCTAGTGACAAATAAAGAACAAATCCATGTGGAATTCTAAAAAATATTGTAGTTAGTCCTGTAAAGACAAGCAGATATATTTCAAGAATTAAGTAACTCGTATAGTATCAAATTGAAGGTAAAATATGGTTTATTTTTCATGAGCAAAAGGCAATAAAATCAATTTTTTATTTTGTTTGTTTGAAGGAATGCGAGTAGAGTGAAAATGACCTCAAAGAATTAAGAGACGACATTAAACTATTCAGAGAGTTAGAAGGCAATGCTCGCAAGCATGGAGGAGTCGAAAATGTGGTTAAAGCGTTCTCATAAAAATAATAAAAATTAGCTAAACCAATGAAAGAAATCTAGAATATCCTCAATAACAGTGAAAATAATTCTTCAACCACATTGACTTCATTCGCTTGCCAATTGGATTTCTCAAGCAGACAGACTCTAATTTAAGAGCTAGCTTCGTTTCCTAAGATTAAGCTACCATTAAATAAGAATTCTTTCATGAATAAATCAACAAATTCCGTGTTTAAAGCATAATCTAAATCGTTAAACAGAACATCTCTATCATCGAATTCTTCAGCTTTTATTTAATAAAACTACCACAGAGATGAATCAGGAGATTCAAGACTGCTTAAATAACTCAACAATACCACTGAAATGCCTCTTAAAAATGGATTGAATATCAACAACAGCAAGGAGATCTTCCCTAAAAATCTTCCTAAAGATATTAAAAAATCTACAACGAATTCCAAACTTCTCCTGAATTAAGATAAATTGAATTAACTACCTAACAGCTCTGTCTCTGGGTAACTGATTTCTCCTTCACCATCTGGGCAATTAATGAATAATGCTCCGATGTTCGATTTCTTCGATTCATTATCAACAGTAACAGCACAATAAACACAATAAACTCTAGGTTAATCATAACAAAGCTAGATGGGGGAAGGTATTCTTGGGAATGAAGATTCTTCATCGACTACTTCACCAATGATAACATTGGAAGGAGGTGAATATTAAGATTCTTAAGTATAAGTTCAACTTGGGAAGAAACCACCTCTTATGCGATAAAAAATAATTTAATTTACTGACAAGAATATTGATAATAAAGAGAATTCAGTTTGTTAAAAGTAATCTCACCAGATGATGCAATTGACTAAAAGTAATTCAATCCCTAGGAATCTGTTAGCTAATTCATAAGAGATAAATAAAGAAAATGAAGGATAATATGATACTAGTGGAAGAATATCGAAGAAATTACCCAAAATGGGAGATAATTTCATGCGATAATCTCGATAAGAAATGTCGATTTCAGAAAATCTGTAGAAAAGCTAATCGAATAGCAGTTTCATTGCAGCCTTGTCAGAAAGGAGAGAGAATATTCTTCTTCAATCGAGAGACAAAATCAAGTTCAATAGAAATACAGTGAATCATGATGGAGCAATTGATAAGATAGATCCAATGAATTCAGAATCCGAAAAAGAACAACTTGAACAAAATTTCAAAAAAGTAACTTCTGGTTAAACTCAATTGCATGCAGAAATCTAGAATTCAATCAAAAAAGATGCCAAAATTTAAGAGAAGACTGAAACTCAAATTGCACCTTCATAATAGAATTCTGCAATGAAAATCTATGGTGCAGATCGAACCTCAGATGTGTTTTCTTTTAAACCACTTGGTCTTTCTGGCTCAAAACAAAACAGCTCTCAAGTTTCATCCACTGAGAATATCTTCTAATAAGGATAATCTAGGATACAAAACTAATAAAACAATCAATAATCAGCTTTACAAACAGTTCCAGAATCTGGATTGGTTTAGAATGATGATAATTAGATTAGTTTATTTGAAAACTCACAGATTTTACTAGGTGGTATGAAATCTAAATTATTAAGTATCCTACCATTTAAAGTGTAGAACTCTAGTATGCTGCTATCCAGCTTCAATGACACGATATCGTCTGAATAGATGCATCGATTGTGTGATGGTAGAGGTCCATACATATGTGTGGTGAGAGTAGATGAGAATATCTTTGGTTATTTTTGCCCCATTTCCTTTGTGAGAAGTGCTAAGTAGCAAAGTTGTTCAAGCCTTTTCTTGTTTTCCCTGAACAATATTTACAATACTTAGCCAATTTTACTACCAATTAATTAGCAAAATAAACATCTAGCACTTTTCTAAAATACTCTCAGTCCAGCATTAGGGAATCTTCCGAGTCTCTCACCTGATCTGTACATCAAGTATGTGAATTAAAAAATGATCTTAAAATGCATTTATTAGAGCTTAGTCTTCTCTGATTAACCCATTTTTGTTTGATTTAACATTAGCTTTGATGATCTAAGTGCCTCTTTTTCATCGGTTGGTAAAGAAAAATAATTTTTCAAGTTTTTTGTAAAAATCTTTTTTCTTTTTTTCTTATTATATTTAGGATAAACTTACTAACTTGACAGCAGATTAGATGGAACTAAAGTACTTGCAGGTTCTCAGACTAATTGGAATGTTCTAGGATTAGAAATATATCATATTTCGCCAGTCTTGCAATTATGAACAATAAACAAGACAACAGACAGAAACAACAAACTGCTCTTGCATAATAAATAAAATATTTTTCCTTTGTAGACAAATTCATTTCATGTATACCTAACAATAAATCATCATTTTCTGTTAATATCTCAGAAGCAAAACAATATTTATCTTCTCAAAGATAAAAGAATTCTCAAATGAAAGTATTTTTTATTCTTTTTTTTTCTTGCTAAATTGCTGTGAATCAATCAACAGAAATTGAAAAAAAATTAAACAAAAAATAATTTAAATTTGAAACCAATGAATACAAATTATCTTTGTTTTAATATGGGAAACTTTTAAGATCTTAATTTCAAATTTAACAAATTTTGAAGAATAATTAAGGTGATATTTGTATCTCAAATAGATTGCAACAACATATTATATTGCTTGCAGATTTGAAGCTTTAAATTCATATTATTTGAATATTTTGTTTTTTGTTGTTGATATGATTCATTTTATTATTGTTATTGTTTGTTGTATCATATTTATTTGTTTCATATTTGTTTGTTTTTATCGTTTTGTAGTTATTGTAGTTGGTATATTTATTAGTATCTTTTATTCTTTAAAATGCTTTATGCTTTGATTGAAGTATCTATCGTGTGTTAATAATATTGAGGTTGTTAGTATCGTTGTCTCAAGAGGTGTGGCCGGCTGAAACTTTTTGAAAGTTTTGTCTTTTCCATTTAACGAGTTCATTCAAAATTGCAAATGGAGCTATTGGAATATGCTTTCAATAAGCATTAGCTCTAGGATTGATTCTTGGTTAAAAAACGTCCGTGGCGATTGTCTGATAACATGAGTGGTTCTCCAAAGATGGAGTACTAGCTGAACATTGTTGTGACAATTGTAGATAGCCCAGTGAACTCCATCTATGTTATTTTCCTTAAAGATAAAAAACTCTTTTGCATAGTGATTGAATGGAAAATTTGATATTTTTTTTGTTAGTTTTTTTTATTTTTCCCTTTGTATTAATAGTTTTTGATTTTCTTATGATTTTGAAATTTCAAGAGCATTTTTTCCCTTTGTTATCATATTAAGGAAAGTCGTTAAGTTGATAAGGCTTGCTAAATGAGATATCTCCCCAAGGTAATTAATTAACTTTGAATTTGAATAATGAATTTAATGGGGAATTTCAAATATTTTTTGAAATTAAAAATTATCAATAAAAAATTGATTTAAATGTTTGATTTTCTCCTATCATTTATGAATGGGATTTTTGAATCTTCAAGATTTAGGATAAGATGTCATTCACATTGTTCTGTCTATTAACTCTAATAGAGAAAGAAGTTAGAAGGCATTTTTTTACAATGAACAATAATACTCTGCTTTATATATTATTTCAAGATAAAAATAAGAGATAATTCCTTTTAAACAAAATGGTAATCATTCATATGATTGATCTTTAAAAAATCTAATTAAAAATTTAGATTTAATTAAAATCTTGAAATTCAGATCCAAACACTAACAGTCTTTCATTGACTTTTTCAGTTGGATGGGGGTTATGTTTTAATTTGATTGATTTTATTGAAAGAAAGAGAGAAATAAAGAGTAATTAATACTTAGCATGCTTCATTATTTATTGTTCTCGCATCAATGAACATTTTTAGTTGAATTAATTAACACGCATATTAAACATAAATACAAAAAGTATGGAATCGGTCTATTCAAATTACACAAAAATATTCTTTCAAGGTTATTTCGCTGTTTTTTGTTATTATTGTTCAGTTTTAGATGAATGAAAACACCCAATAAAGGAGATTGGATGCTTGAGATAATTGTACCAATACAGCTGCATACGTGATGTCTTTTTTTTGTAAAAGACGAGCTCAATGGTACAATAATTCTCTCAAGCAATTTAAAAACTTTCTAAACAATAAAGCAAGCATAAGATAGCATGCTTCATGTTAGAGCAAATGATATTTACAAAAACTAGTGCCAATCATCGCTTTTTTGGGTGTTTCTTCTGTAGGTTTTTCATAAAAAACATTTGTTTTTTTTTCGCGTAATTAATTAATTTATTATTAAATTATCATTATTTACTGCATATTTTTCTTGCATAATTAACGAATCCTTCCCCAAGCTGTAATTGTGAATAACTTCATCTAAGAGTTGATGGATTAATTCTTATTCAACAGACATCCTTTTTATTAGCAAGCATGGAATTGGATATTCATTTGTTAAATTTCTTAACTATTTAACATTTTTATAAAAAAATCATTTTCATTTAGATGTCTGATTTTGACATTTCCTTCTATTTTATCTCTTCTTAATATGCTAGTAATTCTTCAAACAAAGTGAAGCAAGAATGAAAGATATAGGTTGAAAACAAAGGATAAAAGATCAAACTAAATAAAGCCTCTCGCAAAAAGAAATTATCCATAATTTTGATCAAAGAATTTAATTCCAACCTTGCAAGTAAACACAACCTAAAACTTGACTCCAAACTAAAGAAAACAAAGATGAGATTACTATCCCATAACTTACTCTAATGCAATGTCAAAAATTGTGCTAGCAGCACTCTTCCACTGTTTATCCATGTCGATTCATCAAAAATCGTACCATGCGAATACCGCTAAAACGTCCTTGTTAAACTCATTCCCAAGCTCGATTGGCCAGCATTAGCTATTACAGTTCACAGGGTAATTAATATGAAAACTATTCAAAATAGCTGAAATAATCGATTGGTTTGCATAATTTGAAGCTTGCTAACAACGAGGAGTTTCCAAAAGAGTTCTCTCCTGCTCTCCTAGAAGATCCTAAATTTCTCTAAGAACTCCATAGAATTCTATTAGAGGTAAGATGACTAGATTGCCATAAATAAAGCCTAAGGATTTATCAAAAATTATTATTTCGCTGCTTTTGTTAGACTCACATAATTGAAGGCTATTTGCATTGCCAAAGTTGCGGAAGAAAGTATCCTATTAAAAATGGCATCCCAAATATGATTTTAACTGATGAAGAGATATGAAAAATGAAATAGGAGAAAGAGTTCGTTTGTGTGTTCAATATTTATCATTCAGATATTCATAGCATATGTGCGTGTAGATAGATATTATAAACACATAAAATATAATAATAATATTGTAATAATAATAATAAAAAAAGAAGAAGAAGAAGAAAGAAATGTTAGTTTCATTTTATGAAATTGGCAGTGACTTTTTAAACTATTTGGTTTTTGTAATAACTTAACTTGAATCATATCTCTGAATAGACTTATTAGTTTTCTTCAAGCATGATTCCCTAGTTTTTTTTAAACAATTTCCCGAAAGTTAAAATAACTGAGTCATTACAATTAAACTAAGAATTTACCTTTTTTTTATGATGTAGAATGAATCGAAGGTAGTTTAAGTAGTTCAGTGTCTACAGCAGCTTCTGAGTCTAGATATTTCGAGTTCTACGCTAGAAACGATTTTTAGAATTAAGGGGAGAAAGAATTCGACGATGGAATCCCTTGGATCATTTAGGAGTGAACATGGTTCCTCTGCAAATGGATATCATTGAGTTTAAACTTCAAATCAATTTGCGATTTAAGTCTCTCTTGATCGATGAATTTCGGCTAGGAGAGTTGCTAGGACATTTACTTTTATCGCTTTGAAGTTGCAATAATCTTGGAAGTAATCATTGTAATATGTGGAATACGTTTAGGACTTAAACTCTAACGTAAAGTTGAGAAGAAAGCGGCTTTTGAATTATCACCAGGTGATCGTGGAGAGAATAAACCTCCTGAATTTGTGCTAAAAGAATGGTTTAAGGTTAGCAAACGTGCAAAATAGCAAATAATTATTATCATTTTAAAAAAGATTTTGGTTACACGATATAGGCATCACGTCCTTAGCCATCTGAGAAATACTTAAACTTTTTTTCAGTGTAAGATGGTTTATCTGAAGGTGAAGTGGACATTTTGAATAGAGGACTAGTACCATCTGCTTTGGAGCTCATGTTTAGGATATACCCATCTCTTCCTGTTGTTTGGAAAATTTCGAAATGTAAAATTCAACTGCTTTTGTGTTTATTGTAAAATACCTGAGCCATTCGTCGAGAAGTATCTAGCTGCTTTTTTCTCATTAATATTGGCTCTCCACAAGACATTTGTACTTACATTGTGGTTCATTTTTTTATTATCTAGTTAACTTAAGAACACAAATTGGTTTTCTTTCAAAAAATAAATTAACACTATATTTCGTGCGTTCCTGGGAGAAGAACAAAAAGAGAACTTGTGGTCTGTATCACATTTAATATTTTTAATGTGCGTAATTAACCTTAAATTACAGTTTATTGGAGAGGGTTCTGCATATTTTAGATATTAATAATGAATATATAAATTGCTCTTTAGAATTTTATTTTATTTGTTTGTTTTTTTGAAATTAATCTGCAAAAGAAGACTCAAAAATATGAGAAATAAAAGAGTTATTTAGTTTGGAATTGTCTGGAAAAAAAGTTGCTTTTTATGCACATAAAAAATAAGTATTTGAAGCCATAATCCATTGAAATCTACTTTTACATTAATTTCACCACTTTATTTTCTCATTCAAATTGTAGTAAAAAAAATAGTATCCGGTAAGTGCCATTTCCCTTTAAAACCAAACAAAGATCTTCTAAACTTTTCAAAATTTTAATTTAATTCAAACAAATAGATTTAATAAAAAAAACGCGATATTTTTCTAGTTTTACCTAAATATGAGTTATTTTAATTAATTAGGATAAAAAAAATATTCGGTGAATGAAGAACCTCGAGGAAGAAGCAATCTGACCTGCTAAGAAAGTTATTTAAGATAGTAGTCAAGAGGAACTGCTAGAAATCTTAATGAAAACCATAGCAATCAAAGAATAAGAAGCTCAAAAAGGATGAACTAAGAAATTAGTCAACATTCAAACACTTCAAGAGCTGACAAGTTTTCAATGCAACATAGTAATTTTAAAAAATCTTAATAATAACATTAATCTAGTAGAAACTAGTCTAGGACTAAATAATTTGTTAGAAAGTCTCGTGGTGATATTCGAAATTAAAGATATTTTTGCAAGTATGTGATAGGGCATTGTAAGTACGGATGGAATTGTTAAGATAATCATTATTACATGTTGCATATGGGTAAATGGGAAAACAATCCAGACTCAAATGAGTTGAATCCCCAAAAAGAACGTCCCTGGGTGAATAAAGGAATCGAAAAATAGCAAAAAAACCCTGCATCGAAAGTACTTGTTAGAATAGTTGAAACAAAATTAGTCTCTATTAAGGAAGCTTTCCATTTATTCAAAGGACAGGGCAAGAATTCAACTTATAGATAAGAAATTTAGGTGGCTGCTACCAATATGAAAGCCATTATAAAATTCCAAAATTAAATTGAATAAGCTTCACAATTACCTGAAAATGATAGTAAAACAGCTATGGATGAACTAACGGCTAAAATTTGGTTAAGTAATTGTATGGCATTATCTGCAAAAAACGATGAACTTGATGATTCTTCTCCTGAAAATCATGCTAACTTTATTATTGAGACACACAATAATAATGCAAATAAGGCTCTACCCTCTTGTTAAAGAACTAACTAAGTTGGTTAAATGAAAAACTAGTAGAATATGAGATATATTCCATAGTCAGAAGCAGATGCACAAAGAGGTGGTATCCCCTTTTAAAGAGATGAACTTGATAAATAACATCCTTAGAATAATTAATTATCTTAAAATTATCATAATAAAGATAATATGAATTTCTTTCTAAATTAAGAACAACAATTGAAAATCCACCAATAAGAGCAACCATAATAAATGCAAGAAAAGACTTCTGTTCTGGTTCGGTCAAAGCCCCCTCACATTAATCGAGTTTCTTTGTAAGAGAAGATTTAACAGCCAAAACCATCAGATGAATTAGCATAAGAATCAGGTTTTGCTACAAAGAAGTATTCCAAGAGGCCTAAATAATCTGGAGATGTAAATACATTTTTTAACATAAAAATAATTTATTTTGAAATATTCTTTAAAAAGTAGGATATTCCAGTATTAAGGGGAAATCGCCTACCGCCTTCTTTGAGAAAGACAGAATCACCTTTCAGAGAAGATGATTGGTTAAAAAAGTGAATTCAACAAATAAATTATTCTAAAATAAACATGTTTGAAAATGATATGAAGTGATTGATTATTAACTTAAAAGACATTCCACAAGAGAAGATTCCCAAAATTACTTTATTTCCTTTAGTATTATCCTTTTTAAATCCAAATAATTTAGAAAATTATGAAGAAATTTATGATTTAATTAGTGATTTTTATTTTACTAAAAAGAAACATAACATTCCTCATTGTTTAGAAAATAAAATTGTATTTCTTCTGTTGAGAGAAAGTACCCATCGAATTGTAACTACTCACGACAGTTTGAGTGTTGGGATCCCAATAAAAACGACATTATCTGTTGTAAGTCTTTTTTTGGGCACGTGTTTCTCAGTAAGTTAGTTTGTATCTTCTTGCGATTTTTCTTCTTTTTTTGTTAGCGGAAACTTAGATATTTTTGTTGGTTCTTTCTCGACAGGTATACCGTTTCTATCTACATAGATCACTGATGGTTCCTAATCAACAAATCCAACATTTCAGGAATTTCGAACTTTATTTTTGTGAAAAAATATTATTACCTTGAATTTTGAAAAAGTTGATGCCAATGGAATTTGATCATAGAGAGAAGTTAAAAATGAGTCCATCATTTATGGTACAAGATTAGGCTCCACTGCCCATTGGGTCTCTGCTATCGATGGAATTCCCAAGACAGATAGCAAAACTGTAGAATTTATAAGAGAATCATGTAGAGGTGTTTTATCCCCATCTGTTTCAAGGGAGGAATATTTTTCGAGAATAGTTTTCCTGGCATTTATCTTATCGATGATAATAATCGCCTTAGTCGAGCAGATTTCATTCATGTCGATGAGTAGTTTCGGTGTGAGAATGCTCATAAACGTTGGATTCCCGTAAAACAGCAAAAGAGACCCAGTGGAAAGATAATTCTACCAATCACCGATGCTGGCAATTCGTTTGTCAGAAGAAATCCCTTCCCATTTGAATTCATTTAGATGATCGTCTTCAGCTGATTTTTCTTCGATTATTGGTTCGATTTCATAGTTGTAATCGGAGTCTTCTTTCTTGAAACTGTACGCTATGTATTTTAGTTTTTCTTTGGTGATCCCTTAGTTAAACTCGCTATTCCTGGAATTTATTCCTACAAAACACAACATTTAGGTGAGTTATTTTCATCAAAATATGTTTTTATCTCTCAAATTAAGTATTTGTTTGATTTACCTATCGATTTAAATCTTTTTGCTAACACAAGAAGAGAGAAATCTCTGGATATTGAAGGGATTTATTTAAATGCATTTAGTCTTTCAAGAGGCAAATTAAACAACTCTGTGTCTAAAAGTAACACTAACGACTCCACTTTTCCTATTCCCTGTCTATTCGAAGCATCATTTTTTGATCCTCGTTAACCCCTTGAGCTTTCCCCTTCAAATTATTCAGGTTCTCCATTTATTAGGAGATTAACTTCATTTGTGAAAAATGAGCAAAATTTCTCCATATCTTCAAGAACAGATAGATAGTCTTCTTCTTACTAGTTGACAATTTAACTGAAATCTTTATCTTGAATGATAGGAGTCTTGACAAGAGCTGTTTTTATGAGATTAATGATGTGTTTCATATGGGAAATTTTTCCATGATCATCTAGACTCATTTACTTTCGTTTAAGCAGCACATCAAACTTTTTCTCTTTGCTCAGATACATGAAGCCCATGTACAAGAACCTAGAAGGGGAAATTAATAAGATCAGAATGCATTTCTTCAGTTTAAGGAGATAAAATCTAACCTTTTGTCAGTGGAGAATTGAAGAATAAGATAAGCAGATGAAGGTGGGAGGATATTCTGAATCACATCAGAATATTCTTCAGTTTTGAAAATATTGTCCCACATTTTAAAACCTTATGTGAGGGCCTTATAAGCCTCTTAGTTTAGATGTCCAGCGCTGGCATAAACGTGCTTGATCAGCCTCTAATAAGTCACAAAGTTATGTTTTCCGTGCATGGCCTGTTTAACAAGTTTCACCACAAATTCTGTGTACGCGAAATGCTAAAATCGAGCTAAAAACTCAAAGCTAGTTTCGTTGCCCTGTTGTTTTTGAAAAATACAGATAATTTTTATGAAATTTTAGTTCAAAAATTATGGCAAAGTGTAAAGGAAAAACAATTACTTTCGCACAGAGATTGTCTAAATATTCAAGGCAGAACTTTTTTGTGAGTGAAGGAGCAGCTTTAGATTTAATCGGATCGTCGATCATTTGATATTCTTCCCTGTAGAGCTGTGTAATCGTTTGAACGCTGTCTTCGTGGTAATCTACTAGATTGATATTTTACTATGAGTTATTATCGTTATTATTTTCGTAATCAGGTTGCTACTAACCTTGCTATTGTTGTTACTGCTACAGTTATGGCTATTAATCATAAACTTCAGTTGGTTATGATTACTAAGGTTACGTTAAAGCTTAAACTAATTCTAAGCTCTGCTGCTGCTACTCAGCATCTTATGCTATCTATATACTATCATTCCAATTACTTTTTTGGTCTTTTTCGTCTGCCTAAGTAAATTGTTAAACAAAAAATATAAAAAATCTCAATGAAACAAAAACTAAATATCTATTGTTTATCTTTTACCAGCAACCTCTTTGCTCTTGCCCATTCGATTTTGGCTATGACATGATCGTATGAGTCTGCTGGAAATTTATCTTTAATAGATTCCAAGAGAGTTATTGTCTTTTCAAAAGATTCAAATCTTCTCGAGAGTGGCTATAACTGCACATCTATGAGTTTATTTAATTTATTTATGTATTCCTTGAGTTTTATGTTCTTGTCGTCACCTCCTGGCTGGAGTGAGTCGTTTCTTGAAATCGCTGTATTGTGATTCTTTTCATTCAAGAGATTCTAAATTAATCGATTGTCTTCTTCCTCTTCTCGCTGCATATCTGCATCAACTCTACGGCGTTTGGCTTCGTCTTCTTACGTGAACAGAAGTAGTTTTCCATCTTCGTGCTTCATTCGAAGTTAGTTTGCTAAACCGTACTAGCAGTGGCATTACGCTATTAATACCCTAGCTTTACAGTGAAGGAGAGATAAAGGTGTGTGAGCAGTATCAAGGCGTTTTTCGATGAGAGAAGCATATTTGAGAACGCCAATAAGATGGAAGTCCATTTCGTAGAGTTGCTGTTAAATTTTCTCCAGAAGTCTTGCTGAAAGTGTAATGTCTTTTAAGTCAGAAAGATTGAGTTTCTCACACCATGAAATGAGCTTTTCGAAGAGATTAAGTAGGATTTTGACTTATATTAGTTTAACCCCGCCTTTGGAAAATTATTCTCTGACAACTTTTAACGCTTTGAAACTTTCTTGCTCCGTCTCCTCTGTGTACGACATTCTCATGAGCTTCAAATGAGCTTTTGCAAGCAGCAGATGAAGTGTGCACATGATCTACTCGATTTAGAGAATGTTGGAAGATTGACTTGGCTTATCTCGGACTCTGTTTAGGTTTGACAAAGTGGAGAAATTAATTTTTATTTTTAAAAAATAGAGCAAAAAGAAATATTTACTATCCAAATACATCGATCATCCTCTACAAAAATGTTAAGATATCATCAAACTTTCCGAGCTTCTTTAGTGTCTTGAATGTTTCAATTGCGCTCAACTCTCTGCAGGAAAAAAAGAAGTTAGTATTATTATTAGAAATAGAAAATGAAATTCTCTTAATGTAAACAAGAATAGTAAATAGATATTTCTGCTCACAAGACTGGGATATCCTTGATGAATTTATGTGCCTTCATGTGATTCTCCAGCGACTCGTAATATTCCCCTTCTAGATATTAAATTGCGCCTAAGAACAAATGAATTTCACCCATGGCTTCTTTTTCTGATAAAACTTTAGCATGTTTGTATGCTTCCGACAAAAGATCCTCTGCACGGATTAGATCGCCTGTTGCGAATAGTTCCTTCCCTAAATCAATCCAGACTTAAAACGGACTGATTTCCTTCACGAGATTAGGCTTTGGGATGATTTATTCACTCAAGTCTACTGCTTTTTTGGTAGTGGAGAGAATCTTGGAGGATTCTGTTTTAGCAAGGTAATTCTTTCTTTCATGCTCGGTAAGTTTGAGCTTTTGCTGATTAATCGCAGGCAGCTTGTCGACTTCTTAATGGTATCCTAACAGATGCAGTAACTTAGCGAATTTCATGTCATAGATCATGGCTAGATTGTACACACCTAAGATTTCTCTAGCGAAAAACCTTCAAAAAACAGTAATATTTCAACACAAAAAAAATCAAGAAATCTTCAATCCAAGACTTTGTTTTTACCTCTGAAACACAAGCAGTGGGACATTGTGAATATGAAGCCCTGTTGTCTCAAAGACATTTATCAGATAGTTCACATAATTAAATGTCACTTCAGCTTTTTCAAATAAAAATTTCCCCATGAAAGTATAATCCTCGGATGTTTTAGCTTTGTCAATGAATTTAGCTGAAAACTCTAATTTTATCCAATCTTCTACGTTTTATGGAAATTGATACTTTGGAAGTGCTGCTTGCTCATTCGCTTGCTGCTACTACTGCAACTAGAGCTGTTATTGCTATTATTGTTGAGGCTGCTTTTCATTTGGGTTTTGTTACTTGATATTCGCGTAATTCACTGCATTAACTTCGAATTAATTCAATGTATTGAAGGATATTTCAATAATTTTAATCAGAAACAATTTTGCATCGAGACAGTATTGGATTTGAGTTTCCTGCTTTGGGCTGATGATCGCCAGCATTGTGTGAATACGCATGAGCCGCTCGAAGTGGGCACAGTTGAGACATTCAGGATTCGAGTCTTCTTCTCGTTGCGTGAAGATACTTTTACTTTGCTTTGACTTGATTGTTTTCGCTACTCGAATGGAGGCTTTTGACATTCTAGAACTTGCTGTGCTTCGTTTATCCTTTTGCTCAACTTTCTTATGAGTCTTGATTATGTTCTTGCTTTGTTTCTTCGTTGTTGATTATCTATTTTTAAAATGGAAAAACAGTATTATTTTCAAGAAAAACCAACCAAATATCTTCTCAATATCTAATATCCTTGTGTTTTCTTTACTTAGCTTTAGCTTTTGAGTTCCTCGAGAGTGTTGATTTTTTATCTAATCTAGAAAAAATCACAAATCCTTTATCATCTTGATCCATTGTCTCTTCTTCGACATCATCTCCATCGTTCTCGATGCCAATGAGAATATCAGCTGCTAGCTCAAGTTATTGGACAACATTAGACAAACCTGAAGGAAACCTCTCATTGGAGTCGTTTTCCTTGATGCTCATTGCGCCACCGCTGCTGTTTTCTGGGTTTCTCAACAACCATTCAGCGAATTCAATATAAACTTCAACAATTTCTTAAGAGTTTTCTTTTTTTAATATCTCGATGGCTTTGCTGTAAGCATTGTATTACTTGTAAATTGCATTAGAAGCTCGAGCAAGACGAATCCAGACCTGTGTTTTAAGAAGGGAAAAAAGAATTGTTTTTGCTGTTAAACAAAGAGTATTGATTAATTTTTTACTTTAGATTGAAGTGAGGCATCTGCTTCTTTCATATTGGATATTGCTTAGAGCTCATTCTTACCTTGTTTACTCATGAAGATCATCTTTGCTTCCCATACAGGTTTCTGCATCGATTTGGGAATGAGTTCGAATACCATATCAGCAACATTTTCACCTAGATGGTATTCTTCGTTTTCCAGAGCTGCACGAAACAGCAGCTAGCTTAATAAAAGAATGAGATCAGGTTCACTCTTCTCTTTGCAGCTCTTGAGATAAAATACTGTTGAGAATATTGGTTTGATTAACGCTTTACGATTCAATGCTGAATCTTGTAGCTTTACGCAGATATTCCAAACTAATTTTGAAGCATCCATCACAAGGGAGTTAATTCCAGCTTTGAGACCTTTATTTGCTCCCTCAACTGCATGTTTTAAAGCATGAAATAGAAGCTGCTCTTAACATCTCTGCTCTTGAGCTTCAGGATTGAGCATCCTTAACAGATTTTCACTGTACAGATACTCAGCTAAAGAATACCATCTTAGTCTACTGGAAGGGATGCCTTGAAATAAATAAATTCAATATTTTAACTTTGAACAAGAATAAGAGAGAAGAACATAAAGATATTCATAAAAAAAGGAGAAAATGGACTTCAATAAATATCAAATTTGCTCTTAAATATCTCCCCAAAATGAAGCCAAAAGTAAATTATCTTTCTTCAAAAAATAAAAACAAAATGATACCCTGAAGATCGGAGTTTGGATTAAGGAGTGAAAGTGAGTTTTCTACGCATCTCAGAGAATATTTGAGCATAGTGATGCTTTCTTCATTGAGTGAGAGTCTCGCTAGTCTAGCCCACAACTCCGCATGTAACTCTAATTCAGTCTCATCGTTCTCCTTAGCACTCCAGGAACGAAGAGTTTCAAAGCATTTTTTTATCAAGTCTTAACTTTGCTGATTATTCGTACTATTTGTGATGATCTCCAACTAAAACCATGGATTTTTTCAAATAATAATCAGTTTTATTAATTTATTTTTTTGATTTTTTTTAATGACAAATGAATAGTTAATGGCTGATCCTCTCCCTTTATTCTGATATTAATTACCTACGAAACCACCTCAAAAAGAACATGTTCAGTTGATGTTCCAGCTGGTTATTCTACACCACCTCCTTTAGCAGCTTTTCCACCCTTTTCTGGTGCCTTGCTGCCACCAGTTTTTTGTGCTCCTGCTACTCTCGCCTTAATCGAGTTAATGAGCTTACGTGTGTGGGATCCTAACGGAAGTTGCAATAGAGCTTCACAAACCCTCATAACTTCATCATATTCTTTTTTCCCTTCCATGAGCCTTGCATAGACAAGCCCAATGTTTGCATTGACTTAAATTTTCGTATCTCGATCATAGTCAATAATCTATTTTTTCTCTAATTCTTTGAAGGAAACTTTCATCGTTTCAAAGAATTTTTTGAGCAGCAGTGAGATGGAATCAAGCAGCTTTGAATCGGATGTAGGATTTCTAAAAATCGATAGGAAATTATTCCATATGTAGATTGCTCCGTTGAATACAAGCCAACTTTGATTTATGCTATCTGCACGCTCTAAGCCTTTGAGGAAATATTCCACCATATTCTTCTTCAGATAAAGCACTTCTTCTTTCTTTTATTGGGTTAAATCTTCCTGGAGATTTTCAGATTCTTCTTCTTATTCGATTCTGACGGGCTCAGAAAAAGCAATAACAAAATTATCCTTGATTAGCTAGTCAATTGTTATCTACGCCATCATGTAATAGCACTAAACTTATGCAAGAATCATCTCCTCTGAGTTAGTTATCTCCCATACATCTACCACTACAAATTCACAAGCTTTAATAGCTAAATCGTCTTGTTCCCAGTCGAATGCCATTTATGCAATGTCAGCAGCTTGAAGATTTCAAAAAAGAAATGGTTAACTCATGTCACCATGTTGCACACCAAAACAGGTTTTCTTCTTCTTTTTCACTAAAATCCTTTTTTACCTAGTAATTTTTTCTATTTATATTAGTAGAGGTTATTCTATCGATGTTTGAGTTTTTCTTTGTTTATTTCTTCTTCAACTAAATCTCGTTTCAAGTCCAATTCATACTCCTTCTCATCAAGGTTGACTAAGCTACCAAGACATTTTTGAAGAATGTCTATTTTTGTGTTTTCTTGCTTCTGATTCAGAGCGTTTTCTAAATCAAGAATTACCTAATTTCGATTTAGATAAATTCCAATTATTCTTTCATTTGCTTCACTTCATCATTGTTAGTGTGTGATAGAAAGGCAAATAAATAAATTTACCTTCTCAACAACAGATTTTGTTTCTGTACTGGTATTCTATTTGAGATTGATTTTGTCTTTAAGACTGTTTAGATATCTCTCATAGGGCCTCTGATAGAGACTTTTATCTTGATCTTCTTTGAGGAGATTTTTCACTTTACTTAGTGGAATCGAATAATCAAGCTACAAGGCACTTCTTATGTGTTCATCGGCTTTGTAAGTCACATCGTCAAAGAGTTCACTTTTAGCTAACTCCAAATGAAAATTCACTCGAAGAGCATGATCGTTACTCTAAATTTTCTCTAGATATTCGCATGCAATATTAAATGCTTTGTAAACATGCTATCTGTAAGTTTGATTCAAAAAAGGTAAACTTATGTTCCAGATAAGTACTGCCCCATCGTAGACTAAGTCGGAATCTAAACATCGGGAATTCTTACTATTTCCGATTGCATGCATAGCCTTGGGGGAGAAAAAAGAAATAGCAATATTAGAGTAACCAACAATGAATAAATTTAAAAAAAATGGGGATTTAATCGAATGTTAATGGACTAAAAATGTTTCGACATGATTCAAACAAATCAATTAGTTTTTGTTATGGGGTAGGGAGGGGGATCATAGGTGTTCTAAAGCAACCTTCAATCAAGAAATTATTTTGAAGGACGACATCTTTAGTTAAAAGGACATTTTTCTATTTATTTTGTGTTACCTTTTCGAGTATTTTAAGAGCTTCAACTCTCCTATCAACTTCTTACATTTTAATCTGTATTTAATTCAATCTCATTCCTGTTTTGTTATCAATAAGTGGTCCAGCTTTTTTAATTCTAAGCTCAGCTTTATTATACTCCTGCAGAACTTAAACTGGTTATCGAACTCGGCTTAAGAAAGACGTAATCGAATCAGCTATGTTAATTAGATTATGATGCAGTGCAATCCTTCCAGCTTCTGCGAGTCTCTCAAGAATAATTGGAGCTAATTTATTGGTCTAAGCCATTTCATTGCCTGGTAGAATAGAACTACTCATAGAATTAATAACATTGATGAGCTCTTTTTCAATTTATGCTTCTAAGATCAACCCTGACTTCATCATTTAGAGTGTTAAAAGGAGTTTCCAGCCTCTGTCATCTTCTTTATTCTATTCAATTTCTTTTTTAATATTTCCTAGTGGAGCTGGATTTTCTTTGCAAAGATGAATTCTCAGCCGAAGAAGCTAATCTTAGAAATTACATGGACCTTTCTTCATTGTCGTTTCCCAAAGTTTATCAAGAACCTTAATGGCTTCTTGCTTTTGATCGCTATCGTAGAGGCATTGAAAGAGCACCCAAGAATATCTGAAATTGTTTTTTTAAACAAAATTATTTCAACAAAAAATGCATTTATTTTCAAAAAGGTAACCTCCTAATCTAAGGGTGGTTTAAAGATGAAAAAATAAAATGAAAAGTAAGTTATCAATGTCAAAATATCCATAAGCTCTCTAAATACCTGCATCTCCAGTTGTAATCAGGTTCATCAACATCATCGAAAAGTTGATCAAGTGT
>Ga0302271_10001748_pt1 | contig 20560 bp, 8 predicted proteins | sample III_Bog_N1_1_FD_198767 | JGI IMG/M metagenome (GOLD analysis project Ga0302271, IMG submission 198767) | Peat permafrost microbial communities from Stordalen Mire near Abisko, Sweden - III_Bog_N1_1 | ecosystem: Environmental > Terrestrial > Soil > Wetlands > Peat | place: Sweden: Abisko... | reverse complement strand
AAATAATCTTTACGCTGAAGGGATAGAAAAGAGAAACGCAAGAATATTTGTTGCCAAATTGAACACAGCTAAAAGTCTATGCTTAACAGTGACTTAAAAGAAGGAGCGAATAAGGATCTAAGCAACGACAGTTTCTAGAACAGAAAAGAATCTCGGGATAGACTTGGCAGCGGATTTAATCAATCTGAAGATGGATCAGTTTCTACAAGATAAAGATTAAGAACTCGCATTGACTACAATGAAGCTAATAAGAAGACATTTGATTTATCAAATGATCAAGATATGGAGGTAACATTCATCAGATTTTTTTATATGCCCATTCAAAATAGTGATTAACTCAGCATATTCAAATGAAAAGCCTCCTTTTTTTAAGCCTTTTATGATAATAAAAAGTTCTTTACTTTGTTTTTTTAATAACAACAATAATACTAGATTATCTAAGCAATCCTAAGCAAATGCTCTTCTTCTCGTACAAAGGCAGATATCGATATTTTATATAAAGTCTTAGGAGAAGTCAAGTTCATCAAAGATATGGAAAAGGAAGTATCCAAAGATTTAATCAGGAAACTGCTTAGAAATGTCGAAAATGAAACATTTGATTAGCGCAAAGCCATTTTCAATCAAGGTATTGTTAGTTGTCTTTGTCCGAAAAAATCAATAATATGCACAATATATTCATTTTCTAATTGTTTTTATTCCTCTAAATTAACAGGAGATCAAGGTTCAAAATTCTACATAATCTTACGAGGAGCGGTGTGGATTCTGGTACCAAATAATTTCAGCTCAGGGATCACAGCTGAGTAAGTCAGATAAGGCAAGGAGATTCTACGCGATCAAGAAGCAATTTCTAAATTAACAGACAGCCAGTTTCTTCAGAAGGCATATCCGATATTCAACGCAATAGCTATTCTCAAAGCAGGTTTCTCCTTTGGAGAGATAGCCCTACGTCAATGTATCACTTCCATCCATGAAAATGAACTTGAAGTTTATTTTTTAACTTAATTTAATTTTTTAGAGACTGTGAGAACAGCGACAGTAGTGGCTTAATAGCAATGCTTCATGGTATCTGTAACACGTTAGATTTTCAACTCCTGCATTAGTGAATACTATAAGACTCTCCGAGATTCTGAAATCTAGTTTCTACAAACATTTTAACTCTTCAAGGAGCTTTACAAGTAAGACGTGGAGATGATCTTAATGTCATGTGTCAAATAGACATACAATCGAAACCACATAATCTACAAAGAAAACGATCTTTCAGATGAGATTTATTTCCTAAAAGAAGGAGAAGTTTAAGTAAGGTTGGTTTAGTTTCAAAAGTATGTGTGAATATGTGTAATTCAACACTTTTTTTCTGTGATTTTGAACATTTTCAGATCTCAATCCTCGCTGATATCTACACAGAAGACCCTAATCTACTGTTTCTAAATCGAACTCTTGATCTGAAATAAGAAAAACTCCCTGTTAGAGCTATAAATCATGATGTTACATAGAAGAAACTGTTGAAACGAGTGCCAGCTGCATTGATTGTCGCTGATTCTTTATTCGGAGCAGAAGAAGCATTTAATAATAAAAAGAGAGAAACACAGGCAATAGTTGTCAGCACCACATGTACGTTCTATAGTTTAAAGATCAAAGATTTCGATCATGTAATGCATAAAAGGTTTCGCTAGGAGCACGTGGAAGAGCTGAAATAAAAGAATTTACTGAAGAAAATAACCCACAGGCAGGAGAAACTAAGCAAGGATTTGATTGTGAGCCAGTAATACGTTTCTTTTGAGGATAATTTGATCAAAGAAAGTAAAATGTCTGAGAAAAAACTAAAGAATAAATTGACATCGAGTGGAAAGATTCGCTAAGATTTTCTGAAACAGCAGGAAGCAGAAGAATATGTGATTTAATAGATGAATAAAGATATTTATGCTGCTGTTTAGGCGAGTTCTCCGATTTAATTGGACTTTTTGTAGAATTTGAATATTTCTTTACCTGAAAGTGGTCTTACTAAAAAATATCATGAAAATGAGCTGAAACAAGGATTAGAAAGTTAATATTGTCTAAAGGGAGAAAATAGAAGCACATCTAAAGAGTCTATTCAGAACAAGAATCATCTTTTGGAGTCAAATTCCTTTAAGAAAGCATCTTTCCGAAATAGCAGTTAAGAGAAATTGAGTTAAATTCTTTCTAAAATGCCTGCTCCAAGGCTGGATTCTCCTGAAATCTTGAAGGAATTTCAAAACACAGATTTGAATTTTTTTAGCGATGAAAATAAGTAAAAATAGTCACCCCTTAAGATGACAACAATTTCAAGATTTGGAAAGAAGCTAACGAGGTATGAACGAATGAGCACAGAAAGCCCTTAGAAACTGTCTCTCACAGCGACTGTAAGTTTTGAATCTCCTGAGAAATTAAAACCTAAGAGATTGATGTCAGCCTAGCCAGCTCATCGTAATCATAATGTTAATAATAATAGCATATCTAGACCTACTTCAGCTGCATATTCGAAAGAAACAGATACCATATTGAATTCTGATGAGCTAAGTAACTCCTAAAAGAATTTGATTCTCTTGTCTATGCAAAAATAGCGAAAAATGCTGTCTACTTCTCAAGATATTTCTAGAATTCCTCCTCCAAATAATGAAATCCTCACACTTAAAGCTCATAAACAGCATTCTTCTGTTTAAGAAAGCATGACCTCTCCTATTCCTAAAAGATACTAAGAAATAGATTTAAATAATAGCATGACTCGGTTATCGTTTATTGACCAATCCTTCGTGGGTTTAAGTTAAACTTAGAATTTTACAAGAACCAGTTAATTTCAAAGTGAAAGAAAAGTCAATTTTTACTAATCTTTTTCCAAAAAAAGCCCTCAAAAAATGCATCTTCAATACTAAACTCCAACTCCTAGAAAATCTGCTCGCATTGCAAGTTCAGATCAGTTAGAAAAGGCTATCGTAAATGATAAGAGCGAAGACGATGAGTTAGAAGAATAACTTCTCATGCGCTTGGCAATCTAAGACATTATGCAAAAAGGGAAAAAAGTCAATCAAATTGATGAAAAACACCCTCTTATTGATTTCAGCTACTTGAAAAAATATGAAAAAGAACAACGCTTATAAGAACGGCAAATCATGAAGGAAGCTCGTGAATTAGAATAGTCCAGAAAGAAATTTAAATAAGCTTCGTTGGTAACCTCAAGATCTTCGAAATAAACTCACAATAATACAGTAGGAGAACGTAGTTTTGACATGATAAATTAGACTTACAGAGGATTTGATTTACAAAAGTCAAAAAATAATCCTGATGGATTCACTAGTTTAGACTCTTAAATTGAAGTTATTGGAGGAAACTTTTATAGAAATAATAGTAAAAAAACAGAATAGGCTAGAAATATTCTAGCACAAGGCCGTAGAGTACCAATTAAAGGAGTTTAAGGGTAATAGTAAATGGTTTAGAGAAATTAATATAACCACAAAAGCGCAGTATATTCTGATGATCCCTCAATGTCTTTGAAGCATAGATAAGATGATAATAATAGATCAAAATCATCATACTCTAGAGATTCGAAATGTTAGTTTAGTCTTTCAGTCGTACGGAATGCTTAGAATATGGAAGAATTCAAGAGAAACATTAGGATCCATCTTGGGAAAGGATGATTTACACATTGAATATAAAAGAAATTATTTGCTTAAGTTTAATTAAAAGAGAGAGAGAGAGAGTATTTAGCAAAAAATGATTAAAGTGTTTATTGTGATTTTTTCCTTCGTTCTAGCGATATTTATGTGTTTGTAGAAACTTTTTGAAATAACTAATCAAATTATTTGTTCTAAACTTTTAACTCTTGGAAATGAAGTTTTGGATTGTGATTCTGTTGATTGTAATGTCTGTATAAACCAAAAATCCGCTACCTCCGGCTAATCGGCCAACTACAGCTAATCGCAAGTTCAGTGCAAAGATCATTGAAGAAGTCATTGAGGAAGTTAAACTTGTGTTAGACGATCCTGTTTTGGCTCTGATGTTTGAGTAAAACTTCCCTAATACTTTGGATTCGACTGTATCATTTTTCGGTGTAAATGCAACAACTGGTAGACCTGATGCGTTTGTAATCACTGGAGATATCAACGCTATGTGGTAGAGGGACTCAACAAATTAAGTATTGCCATATTTGGAATTCATAGGAAAAGATGAATAATTAAAAGATTTCATTCTAGGCCTCATAAATCGACAAATCCACAATGTTCTCATTGATGGCTATGCAAATGCATACAACTTCAATGCTAGTGGATCGCCTTGGTCATAAGACAATTCAACTAAGCTTAATGCCCAAGGAAATCGAGTAAACGCATATGTTCCTACATTATGGGAGCGAAAATTCGAGATAGATTCCCTTGCAGCTGTCCTTAAGCTTCAAGTGGAATATTTCAACAAAACTAATGGAGATGACTCCTTTATGCATGAAGATTACTATAAAAGCTTAGAAACGATTCTAACTGTACTAACTGAATAGCAACTTGGTACTTTGGAAGAAGATGCTGCAGGTAGAATTCCATATACATTTTAAAGAAACACTAATCGACCAACAGACACACTCGTTCATGGGCGATGTGCTATCTCCAAAGGAACTAACGGGATGGTAAAAAGTGCATTTCGTCCTTCAGATGACTCTTGCACTTTCCCTTATTTTGTTCCTGGAAACGCCATGCTAGCTGTGAACCTCCAGCGCACTTCTGAAATGATTCAAAATAAGAACCAAGATCTGAGCTCAAGACTCTTAAATCTCTCAAAGCAAATTCAAGAAGACATTTACCTGCGAGGGACAACAAAAGATGCAAATGGCAAAAAAATCTTTGCATACGAAGTCGATGGATTGGATAAATTCCTGATTATGGATGATGCCAATATCCCCAATCTTATGAGTCTTCCGTACTTAGGTTTTCTTGATAAAAACGATGAAATCTATGTCAACACTCGCAAAGCTATCCTAGATAAAACTCAAAACCCTTATTTCTTCGAAGGAAAAGATGGATAAGGCATAGGTGGGCCTCATGTTGGAAATTAATATATCTGGCCAATGTCGATCATTACGAGAGCAATAACCTCAGATGACGATGAGGAAATTAAACAATGTCTGGAGATTCTCAAAAATACAACTGCTAACACGTTCTTTATGCATGAAGCGTTCCTAGCAAATAACTCGAATGTCTACACGAGGCCTTGGTTTGCATGGGCGAATAGCTATTTTGGTGAACTTATCCTTAATTTACTGAGAAGAAAGCCACATCTTCTCATGAAGAAAACAGAGACAACTAAGATCTTAAAGATAAAGTTTTTAGATTGAGAAAAAGACAAATCTCTGAAAAAAAGATGAATATTCATTACTTTATTTTGAGATTAATACATGTTTTTTCATATTTTTTTTCAGAACCAGTTTAATGATGGAATTTGATATTAAGTTTCATATTTTTGCCATGAAAGCAGAATGGATTAATTACTTTTATGCAAAACAAACAAATTGTCTCCTCTTTGGAGATAAAACTTTCTAAGTTTTTTCAAGCAGAATCGAACGTTTTTTAGGTAATTAAGGGTTATTCCTATTTTAATTTAGGAACTGTAATTGTTTTTTTATCTCGAAAATGAATCAAGCAGCACCAATAGTTTGATTAAACATGTTTTATTATTTTCAGAGGGAGAAAGAGAAACAAGACTCACATCTTATTGCAAAGAGAAGGGAGTGACTGTGGGGGGGGGGGGGGATGTAATATCGCGGAAATAAATTCGCATAAGGAATTCACATACGACTTTTAAGAGAAAGCGAGAGATTTCTTGAAATACTAAGATTAATAAAGAGAAATCAAGTAAAAGCGACATTTAAAAACCAGGGTTATTTTTAATAAAGACAGCGCAGGAGAAGCGCAGGAATAAAGTGCAACAAAAAAGGTCGCGGAATAATAGATTATAACAACAATAAATAATTTGAGATCCTTCGGGTAGGTTTCACTTTCGCCTCTAGCGCCAACTCCTATTGAGACGGCAGGAATGATCTCACACATGTCCACTGGTGTTGAAGAGCTTGATTTTCAATAAACGCAGTAGCAACTGGAGGAACAATAATAATAGTCTTCACAACTTGATGACGACGAAGATGAATGTACTTAGAAAAATAATTTTTATTCTTTACTAATTTCTGCTGGTTAATAGCTTCGTTTTAGAGAGAATCTATTAAGTTTTAGCCTTATTATTGGCGATTTAAGCTTGCAAACATGATTTACTTGAATATTTATATTTTATTCTTTTAGTCTACTCCGAAACAAGCAGCGTTTTCGATGAGAGATAGTTCATTCGTGTCAGCACTGCGCCACCTCGTCCTCTCACGGACATTGAGGAATTCAAGAGATCGCAAGAGTTTCTTCTACTAGAGCAAGCCGTGTTGTGTTCGCAGCATCTTGTGTAGAAGCACTATGAAAAATATGATCTGGATTCGTCGGAAGGATAAAAGATATGCAAACGATATCTATCGATTGTTGAAAAACTATGCGATGTAACAGTTCAAATTGCTAACTATTCTAGCATTATTGTCATGATCATGCTGTTATCTTTTAGGCTTTCTAAGTGAACACAGCTCCTCGAGACTACAGAAAGGAATTCTCTAAGGCTTATAAAATTTTATATAAAGAAGGATCACTCTGCTACCTCACAGAGATTCTCGACAGCGCATAAGAAGGTACTTAAAAATAATAATTCCACAGAGAATTCGTGTCTTATTAAAGGGAATAAAATGTAATTTGCTACCCTTTAAATAATCTATTTGATTATTCTTTAAGGATTTCCTCATTTATGGGTGAATGGTGAGAAGTATGTATTCTCATCAGAAGTGCTGGAAGCTGGTCAGAAACTCCTCTAAAGTTTCTTTAAAATGCAGCATATCATGAGAAATGCACATAGCCGATCTTGCTAGGAGAATATTGTGAATTACTCAGCATAAGGAATTAGACAGGACATCACAGCATGCCTAGAATAATTTGATGAGTGTTGGGCAAAATTTGAGCAGGTAAGAAAGAAAGCACGTTTACTTTGTTGATGATTTAAATGCAAAGGGGATTAAAATAAACAATTATCGATAACTTTTGGAAATAATAATCTACTACTCTAAAAGGGAGGGGGGTGGGGGAGTTAAATCTAAACAAATTTTCATTTCTAGTATTCAGCTATTTTTCAGGATACTACTGATTTGCTTAGCCAAATAACTTTTTTATTAATTATTTTCTTCTTTTAATCTTTATTATTAACCCTTTTTTTTATCTAAAAGCTGTATGTCTCTGAACTCATGCTAATAGAGACAGACGCAAGAAGGCATGTCCAAGAAGCTGTTGAAATCGAGAAGGAATTGCTGTCAATCGAGATCAGAGAAAAAATCAAAGGAAGAATATTCCTAACAAATGGCGACATAACCAATTTAAAAAAGAAACTATGCAAGACAATCTGCTAGATTAATTCAGTTGCAAACGTAGAAGGAAAAGGCAGAGATGATTTAAGCTACGATATTCTTCAAGAAAGTGAGGGAATCCTTAGACGTATCACAAAAGAATAAAGCCAAGCAGTGAGAAGTCTAGCAGAACAAATCCGAGAGAGTTTTTAGCGTTTAAGAGGGTTATTCAGGAAATACGAATCAAACATAGAAATGGTCGATCCTTAATTGAAAAACAACTGGGAGCTTGTGGAAGCACTCCAATCATACGAAGCAAGCTGGGAAAAAGGCAAAACGTACTTTTTAGATCCTAAGAAATGCTCTTATCTATTACACTTTTCTTATATCATCGAAACAACATGCTAAAAGTACAGTGATTTCAAAGAGCAAGTGGATTGTAGAGATGCTGATATATTCTTGAATCTTCCATGTCTGCTCATCCTCAAATGTCTGAACAAAGAAGATAAAAATATTTGTAGATATTTCTTCCCTCAATTAGCTGAACCCACAGGAAATAAACATAATCTTTTGTTTCTGAGTTTGCAAAGAGAATTCGATAGTTGGAAGGAGTCTCATAGGAGGCAATATGAGTTCCATAACATCATTGAAAAGATTATTCTAGAAATAACCCTGACGGATCATGATAAATCTTCAGTTTAGCTCTTTGGGGAGCAAGTTCACAATATTGTTCATAAAATAAAGCAACTCGCAATGGAACTTCAGCGGTTTAATCCAACGGAATGGAATTCATTTTTAGATGCTGCGTTATACTCACCATAATAAGAGCCTTCGAGTAACAGTTGAATCTTAAGAAATAACAACATAAAAAACATGAACAAAACTGTTTTGAGAATGAAAATTATTAAAAATGGAAATTATCACTCATTTTCTAATTCTATGACTTTCAATCTACCTACCTATCTTTTCCTTTTTAATAGATGTCAATATCTCCCTCTCAGTTTTAACTTTCCATTTCATATTGGTTTTCATTCTGTCTATTTTTTTTAAATTTCACTTAAAAACCTAAATTTTAAAGTAGTTTTATAAATCATTTTAAACAAAAATTAAACAATTATAAATACACAATTACACAAGAATAAGCAAGAAACAAGAAAACAAACAAAACAAAAAAATGTTATCTTTCAAGATATCATGGATAATGTTGATTGCTATGTGAGGAAGAAAATTTTAAAATCTGCTTAATATCTACCTTTTCATCTTGCTCAGAATTCCATTCATTCGATTGATTACTAACCTAAGAGTTACCCTGATTCAGCCCTTAACCTTCTAGCAAAGGCTGCAAAGTCAAAAAACTTGATTATACCTTTACACTATTATCATGGAGCTTTTCAAAATTCGATTTCCCTTGAATCGGTGTGCTTTTTCTTTCCTCCTTTTCAATCTTCTAAATCGGCAATATGACTAACTTCTTTGATTCTGCAATGCCACCATTCTTATGCCGATTATCTTACGCAACAAACACAGGTACACGTTTATTCCTTTCTCCAGGGAGTCTCTCAGAAACCAGCGAATTTTCTGATAAACTTTCTTGATTATGATTATCTTAAACAACAGGATGAGCAGCATGTCTATCAAGCATTGCTAAGAGTGCTCTACTATTTTCATTTTAAACGGAATCATATCTATTCTTCAGATTATTTGAAATATTTTTCTGCTTAGCATCCTTAGTAGTATTCTTTAAATTATTATCCGACATCTAGACCTACTAATCTTCATTATCTTATCGTGCACTTAAATTTAAATTATTCGCTACACTTGACGCACTGGTTATGAGATTCTAATTGAACATTTTACTCGCAGCCAAATAATTATTATCAGAAATATTCTTCCCATTAACTAAAATATTCCCCGTGCTGACTGCTAAAGGCGAGGGAACTAATCTTGGATCCGTTTTCAAAATAATTTGTGGACCTGCGAGAGTACTGAATGCAAGTTTTGACAGCTATTTTGAATCAATATTTGTATTATTAATGACATTTGTTGTTTCAAGATTTATTTGTAAATGAGAAGTATTTTCCTTTTTTGCTGCTTGCGGAGTGTTGTATTATTATTTATCCGCATTGTTATTCATGTTTTCATCATTATTGTTCAGTTTATTTGTGTCTCTAGTCGTTTTTGGATATACAGGTGCTGCTGCTTGCGATGTTTAATCAACTAAAATACTACTCATCTATATCAGAGGAGCTAGAGTCTTCACTTAACTACTATTAATATTACTAGCAGGCTTAACGAATAAAGGACAGTTTTTAGGACACCAATCGAAACAAGAATTTGCTTCAGGTGTTATAAAATTTTGCTAATAACAAGCTGAAAATAACTACTTGTATTTTGCATATTCCGGTGTCTGCTAGAACTGCAACGCTTTAACAGCTGATAAAAATTCAAAGAATGCTTTTGGCAGCCCTTTGCATAGAACTTCCGATGAAGTAGTCTATTTTATCTACGCTATCTTCTAAAAACGCTCTTCTTTATCTTTGACTTGCAAATTCTACCAAAGAAGCGAACTTTTTATGAAATACAGCAATAAATACCCTAAACTCTCTAAGTCATCTCTTCTAGATTGCTCTAAGCCTAAATGAGAATTCACACTTGTATATCTAGCAGTTCCAACTAATCCCTTGTTTTGTTTCTATTCGATATGACGTCCATCGTTTTCGATGTAGTATTTCGATAATCCAAAGTCAATCACGAATACCTAATGATGTTCTCCTTCACTTCCTATCACAAAATTCTCTGGTTTTATATCCCTGTGAATTATTCCCTTCATATGCAATGCTTCCAATCCAGATATCATTTGATTCGCAATCAGCAGCACTGTTCGAAGAGAAAACTTCCCACCCATCCGTTTCTTGAGACTCTCTAAATTCGGTCCAAGGAATGTCATTTCTAGAAAATTATACTAAAATTGCAGATTCTAAGATGATTGCATTTAAGATTAGTCACTGATTCTACTTTCATACAGCACCGCAAAGTATCTTGATCCATGAAATTCCTCCATGATTTGAGCTTCCTTTTGCAGCAATGAATACTTATTCTTTTTATCACGTTTTTCAAATTTCATCGCAGCCCATCGTGCTCGCTTGCTATCCCAGACTTTGTAAATATCACCAAATGAACCCTATCCAATTTTTTCAATAACTTCAATATGCGGAAAGCTCTTCATCTCTCGCTTGATTGTAGCTAATTATTCCATTCCTTCTCTTAGCTATTCTTATCTCAGTCTTTCTAACTAATTTCCTTGCATGTTTGCATTCAATGTTGCAATGTTTCAATCCCTGTAGAATCTCTTGGCTTTTCAAGAACTATCAATTATATCTTGCTCTTTTGTTAGCGTAAAATCTACTTCAATTCTTAATTTTATTAATCTTTTCTCTTTTTCAAAAATAACCAAAGAGAAAAATATTATTTCTTTAATGTCCCAATACTCATATCTCCCAGTTAATTATTAATTTTTATTAAACGATTCTCACATTTTTTCATACTCATATACATTTACAAACTCGCTCTTGATCGTTTCATTCAAGAAACTAATAATATTTTTAAGTATTGGGAGAGATCAGTCCAGTGTGATTTTAGATTCATAATATCACCAAAAAAACAAAAAAGCAGAAGCCACATAGAAGAACAAATTAACCCTACATTCGTGAAATACAGACATAAAAAAAATAAAAAAGAATAAAAATAATAGTCTATATTAATTTTATTATCTATTCAACATCAAAATATTCTTAAAACAGTTTATTTAATTATGGATTTCATTTAATTAATATTTAAGGGAATTTTACTAATTAAGCGACTCTTGCAATAGATTTGAAACAAACCTACTTTTTCTACAACTCATTTCAGAGACCAGTAGACAGGCTTTGGAAGAATTGCTTGAAAAATTAATTCTCAGTATTTCCAGATGATAAAATTCAGGATTTCTTTGTAATTGATAGATTACCAATCATATGTTTATTTGATGCACAAAGATATTGTGTAATTCCAACATCAGTAAGAAAACAATCAAGAATAATATTATTCAAACTGCCATTTATTATGATGGAAGGCAAATGAACATAATTTACTTAGAAAATTCCGTTTCTTCATCTTCATTACTATTATTTTAATCACCTTCCTGTATATGAAGGAGCTTTTTCTTGAATGGGCTGACAATCTCATTAAAATCTGCTTTAGTTTCAAAATGTTGATTTGTATTCTAGCAAACACAATACTAAGTTTTAGAATCGCATCTTTTCTATGATAAATTCGAAGACTACCTCAATCTAGCAGCAATATTCATAGATTAATTCAACAATAACTCATCTTTTTTATCATCTAATTGCTCTTATTCTTTATTATTTTCATTAAACTAATCCACAAATTCAAGTGATTTTTCGCCTTCATTCTGATACATCTTTTAGCTATTGAATGACCTAAAATCCGATTATTCATCCAGCTACTTCCTGTCCGGTAGAAATTCTACTTATTTCTTAACACCTTCCATCTCACCGAAGTAATCATTCAGAGGATAATTATTTATTTAATTCAGGCTATAACTATCAACAAATGTGTTCCCAGCTAACTTCCTTAGCCTAGATTTCTAGTCAACAAGATTTCTAAAAGCATCTATGAGACTTTTTGTATCGGGATCTGCTCCCTTGATGTTCTAAAGCCTTTCTTTAAGCCCCTCCGTTGTGTTTTTAAGCTAATTTTATTGATCACTTTGATAAATACCTTTCGCTAAAGAACTGAGTTTTGAGAGTGGCTGAACAATATATTTTGCTAAGATGCCTATGTAGATATAGCTTGTAGCCCATACGATAGACAAAATTGTTATGATAATCATTACAAAACGGTAAAGCTCCGAATCAACTTTATCTTAGACTTATTGATAATCTTAAACTTGTTGTTATTGCTACCCGAAAGCGAGGATCATGTAATCAACATTGATGGACATCTCTGAACCTTTTATGAAGCTTCTTGCACAATGTAATACCGTATTATTAACATTTTAGATCTTAAAGATTGAATTAATTGGATGAAGAGTAGTATTTTTAATCTCTTCCCAGTTGCTCTATGTGAATCCAGTTATGTTAGTCTGGTTAAGTTAAAAAATAGATGGTGATTTAAAGCAATCGTTAACAACCAACCCTGACGACATATCAATGATGGCGAAATTCATCTCTGATTCCTCTATTTCCAACTAATCGTACATCTATTTATACTTGTTCACAAATAAATCTACATTTATGATCGCATAAACTTATGAGCTGTCTCCGTTCTAAAATAAATCAAAAAAGGTCTAAATTTAACAAAGTTCATAACTGATGTTCTTGAATTATTCCTATAATGCCCATCTTCTATTTACAAATATTGGGTAGGAGTATGTGATTGTCTTTAGTCCTGAAGTTAAATCATAATATGGTCCTGTAACTACAAACTATGCAACTCCATTATTAGAAAGTGCAAGTTATTCCATTGTTTTCTTAAACCAAGGCCTTTCAGCTACAGTAGTTAAGCGAGGCAAGAAGGGTGGGTAATATATTAAACCACCTGGGAAAAAGCAAATTGCTTCTCTTTCCACAAGATAGATGTAGAGAACATTGATGTAGGTAATTTCTGGTTTGAAAAAGAAGCCTGTAAAAAAGTATGAGATGACATCAACGTTATCGATTGCAGAGAGTGTCAAATCAGTCACGACAGGATTATCAATGCTATTGAATACGTAATATGAAAATGTGTCTAGAGATACTTTCGCTCCAAGATAATCGACTGATGTAGGTAATAGATCAGCGGGAAGGAATTCGGTTATTTGAAAATAACGCTTTTTGCCTTTCAATGGGGCAGTATTTTCAAATAATGAGTTTGACCAGCCTGCTTAGTTCTACAAAATAGCTGAAAAAGTCTACAGCCAGAAACCTTGAGAACTAAAGTATTTTTAAGCTTATGATGAGTATGATTGAAGTGAGTTGTGCAGGTTTTATTCGATTGCATAGTCTACCTAACGTAGTAAGGAATCTCCAATGTATACTGGTGAAAATTTCACAATAAAGATGAGAAAAGCGAGAATGATTGCCATGAATAAAGTGAGAAACAACGAGAAAGAAGTTATGAGCTATCTAGAAGCAGATACTCTTCGATTGATGTTAAAAAAGCAGCATATCTTATCGATAGGTTTTTAATCTCCACTCATGCCTAGAATTGCATGCATCATTTTCTTCAGCTTTTCTTTTCTTTTTTCGAGCCCTTCGCCTAAAGTCAGATCACTCCCATCACTCATTATTTCTTCAAACTAGCTGCTTTCTTGGGAAGATACACTCATGCTTATTTAAGTGTGAGGGATGGCTGGTTTTAAGGCTTTTTATCTAATTTGTTCAAATCAAATTAAGTTAATTTTTCGTTCTACTTCTACTTTTTTATTTAAAAACTGCAATTAATCGCATACAAATCTTCCTTAAATTAGGGAATTCAAACAGCACATAACAAATCAAGAAGTCTACTTTCTTTAAAAGTGTAAGTATTTTTAATATCATATTTGTTGTGTGTTTGTTTTCTCTTTATTAATCAAATCAAATACATATCTTTGGGAAATTTAATTTACTGTATCCTTTTTCGCTATGAAGAATATTCAGATACACTTTGTATTGTTATATATTTATAAGATAATTTGGTGATTTAAACTAGAATATTCTTTCAATTTAATGCCTCCAATTCTAATTAAAAATAAAAATATGTTGGTATGTTTTCTGAAATAATATTATTGTAGTTTGCATTTTTATTAATTTCTTTTTTGAATTTGTATTGAAGACAAGACATAACAATAGTAGAAGGGAGATCAACTCCTAATTTATTAGGTTGACAGAATATTCAAAGAAATCTCTGATTTTACTTCATCTTCTCAAAGAATATCTAAAATAACCCAATATTTTACTATACATAGTTTTCTATCTTATTTTGTTTAATTAATAAGAAATTTTGAATTGAATCACCAGACAAATAAACAAATTCTTATGAATCTATCGCATAATGGAGAGGTTTAGTTACCTTAAAAAAGCTAACATAGTAGAAATAATTCAAATGAAAATCAAACTGACTAACTTATGAACATCTCTTCTTCAAGTCGATAGCAACAATAACCGCAAACAAACCGATCTTCTCGACAATCGAGTACTGGAAATAGTCCTATTGTCTCAAACATTTCCTAGTAGATTATGCAGATTCAATCAGGAAACCACTCAAGATAGCAATCTTAAAGAAGTTAAATTTCTAGAAAAGACACACTATATGAACTGTAAGAAGAATTTGAGATTGAGCAAAAGGAGTAAATCTCCTTACCGAAATAAGAATCCTTATCACCAGCTTAAACATAAGAAATATTCTAATTAACAAATCGGCTGCCAATATCCTTAAAAGACATCATCATAAAGGCTCTACCGTTGAGAAAAGCTGTTTAAAAACGAAGACTCGAGCTCAAACCTATCTTCGAGAATCCCAAAGAACCTGTGTAACATGTTTCAAGTTTACAAAATTATGCAGGCGCCCTAAGAAAATTTACAGGAGATAAACTAACAAAATATTAATAATGGGACTAAGAATTCCCAATTTAAATCTCAGTTAGACCCGATGGAGATAGCTTCTTCCGTTGCGCAATGCTCTATCACATTATCTTAGCAGTTCTATCACAGAATAGCTCCTTGATGTCGGCTTTATTAATCGCAATACGAGACCTTCCAGTGTTAGATTTCAAAATATAACCCTTAGATAAACGTAGAAAGAGTCTTATCTCAAGCGATGAGTTGAAAGCATGCCTAACATTGTTTATTGTGGAGTAATTTCAAAAAAGAATAGACCATATTACAGTGAATATTCTAGACTTTTTAGTGGATTACAACTCAGAGCATATTGTAGATTTCGCTGCTGTGGTAATATTAAAAAACTTAACCTTGTATGAATATCAATAAAGGAAGCTCTCTGGAAGCTACAAGGGATGGGTTTAATAATTCGAGAAGGCTGATCATGTAAATTAGATTTAAAGCCTTGGAAAAGAAGCTAATCAAGATGAAGCGATACTTGCAGCCAAAGTAAATAAACAGAATAATTATTTTTGTTTTTTTGAGTGAGTTTGTTTGATCTAAAATCTTTATTTGAACATAAACAGGCGATGAGTGCTCGGCTACTTGTGCTGATGTTGTACGAAGATAAACAATCTAAAGTAATATCTCAAATGAATCAATGTTTCATGGCTTAAGAAGAATTCAAAGAAGAAATGACATTACTCTGTGCTGGTGATCATTTCAATATCATTTTCTCAACAAATATCGTGAATCTCTATTAAGGATTTTTTCAATCATTCATCTTGTCACAAGATTTAATTAGTGAATTTGGAAAAAACGGTGTTAATTCACATCCAACAACGAAAACGTTCATTTCACCTTTGCATAGCAAACATTTTCTCGCTGATGACGATAACGATGGAGGTAATGTAACTTAAGGTTACCGAAACACCCAAAGTAAAGGGTCTAATGATGTCAAAGGGAGATCTAGTGGAAATAGTAAAAGTTATTAACAGAGTAGCAGTGATAGTAAAAATTAAGGATATGATGTAAATATCAGTGTAGAAACACTTAGCAGAGAAGATTTTGAGGTTTTTAAATGTTTCCCAAGAAGAAACAGAAAAAATGAAGAAGAAGAAGAGGATAGATAAGCTGGAGTTAATCATATGGAAACATGGAAATAGCAACTGAGTTTAACTTCTAATTTAGAGTAATATAGTGAGAATACTAATAATATTTTTGGGAATCTAAGCAAGCGGAGATAAGAGAAGGTTAAGAGATAATCGATTATTTCGATTGTGGAAGACTCATCAATTAATACGATCGAACATTCAGATGAGTAAAATAAAGAAACATTGGAAGGAAGGGAAGAAATAGCATAGGCTGATGGTGAAGGGAAAATAGATAATAACGAGCTGAATAGTGCTGGAGCAATTGGAAATGATGAAGGGGCAAATTCATAAAATGATGAAATCCGAAAGAAGAATAATACGATATCTGGTAACATTTCAAGCCGTAAACTTGCTGTACCTGATGACCAAATAGAAAGAAAAAGACTACAGACCTAAGGAGGTTTTGAATCTTAAGATTCCGATGAGAATCAAAGTAACCGAAGTCGCCAACCTTCAATGTATAAACGTCGAGGAAGAGAGAATCTTTAGTTTTCGTAGGCAGTGCTGAATATGCAATAGAATAAAATTGATTCTGTGATTAAAAAGATTGAAGTTTACAATCATTCTGGTACTATCATTGACATTTCAGATAATTCCTAGAAGTTTAGTGGTAGTAAGGCAGAAGAGTTACAAAAAAAAAAGGATAGAAAAAGAGATAAGAAAAGTAGATCAAATTAAACTGGGTCTTCAAAGTCAGAAGGATTATCCATAGGTGATAATGATGTTTAAGCAGCTCTAAGTTAGATGTAGAAGGCATCTGGAAGGGCGATGAATACTTAGGAATCTGAGAAATATGAAGAAAATAACAGTTATAAAATAGTGATTAGAGATGAAGGAGAAAGTGGGAAAAAATAAAGTAATGGAGGAGAAGAAGTAGGTGAGAATGGGGAGATAGTTATAATTGAAAATAATGAAAGGAATGATGATGGGATTAAAGAAGCTGGAGATCTTGTTAGAGAGGAGAATAATAAAGGTTTTGAAGGTGAAAATTAGGAAATTGTAGAGAATCTTGAGAAAAACTAAAATAATTTGGAAGAAGAAAATATTAGTTTTCCTGAGAAAGCAAATGATCAAGGAGGAGACGAAAATAACCATAATAGTAAGGGTGATGATAGCTCTGATGATAAGGAGAGTTAGAAAGATAATTAGAATGGAGAAATGGATGATATGAAAGCTTAATTGAATCAATTAATAGATTATTCTTCAAGATGTCTTGATTGCGATAAAACCAGCTCATTGAAGGAAGAAATTGTTGTGAAATATTTAGCGGAGGGGATCTACTTATGCAATAAATGCATGAAAAATAAGCTAGATTATTTAATTAAGAATGCTGAATAGAACTTAGTTTTTGGAAATATCTAATTGTATCGGTTTTAGATTAGAGATATTTTATCTGAAGTGAATGATTTACTGAGTGCGTATGGGAGTCATCATTCAGATGAAGATAAAAAGGAAAAAATTAAAAAGCAGAAAGCTCCAAAAGGAAATAAAGAGGATGGAGATGAAAGCTATGGAGATAAATCAAAATAAGATAGCAGTGACAGCAGCAGTAGTGAAGTTAGCAGTGAAAATGAAGACACAGAATCGGAGAAAAGTTATGTCTTAATTTTAACATCATCGTCCTCAGATGATGAACGTGATAAAATCGTAGAACTCAACAAACGTAATATACAGAAAAGGAGGAGTTAAGAGAGCAACTCTAGTGGCTCAAGCAAGAAGAGTAAAACAAGTTAATTCAAGGTGGAATGCAGTGGATGTAAAGTACTCATGAGCTTACCAGCTTTTGCATATCTTAAGTATAAATCTGACGATTTTGATTAGGAAAAAGAACAGAATTTATGTAGGAATTGCGCGAATCAACTGTACAAATAAGCTGAGTTTCAGAAGTATCTTTAAGCGATTTAAGTCGGCAATCACTTATTTAGCAAAAAGGATATTCACGATTAACTATTGCCTTTTGTTTCTTCAGGTATGCACTCAAATGGATCATAACTTTCTCAAGGATAGCAACAACAAAAATTGCAGTAATTTTCATCGAATTCCTGCTCATTTTTCTGTAAATACCTCGATAAAAAAATCAACTTTCCAAAATTTAAAACAGCAGAAACTAAATATGAAAAATCTAAATTGACTGTTCTCCCAGCAGTTAAAGTATAAATCAAAGGTGAAGACGTCCTTAGCCATTCTATCTGCTTACATTGCTTTATCCGAATCCTCTTTTCACCTTTTGACATTGATGATTTCGTAGATTTCAAATGCTAATCTAATCTTTTCTCTAAAATCTTCTAAGCTGATTTTCTCCATGAACGATGTATTGCTTGTTCTAAAACAGTCTCTGGCGGAGAGATCTCTTAAGTTTTCAGATTCTAAGAGGAATCTCATTTCTATGATTGCTTCATCTGCGTGAATTGCCTTCGAAATGAGTTTTACGATTATATTTCACAAATCGAAAATATTATCCTCATAAATAAAGATATCCGCATATAAATACAATAAATGTACTCGAGTATTGGAGTCTCATTTCACTTCACATGCAGTGTTGTAACGAGAAACGCACTGCTAGTTGCTTTCAAAGATGAACCAATTGAGAAAATTATTTGTTTTAAATGCTGCACATCAGAGAATCTTCCGTTTTTAGAACTGGGAAAAGATTGCTAACTTGGAAGGTATATCTGCTTTAAATGCTTTTTAGTTCTCCATTTTAATTATGGGAAAGCATAATTAATAAAGGATTTGAAGATTTTTGAGTCTGCATATAGGTCTTATAAATAAGAAATATTAGCTTCACTTACCAGAGATCATCGATGCTTTATTTGCTTTGCTAGTAACAGTAGGAGTAATAATAGTAATAATCAGAGCCCTGAACAAAATAAAACTCATTTACTATCAATATGGGTGAAATCTTATGCAAAATATCATTATATTTGCTTAAGCTGCTTGAAACATGCATAATCAGATTCTAGCCTTAAAAATATTTATGAAATTCAAGTGCCCAATTTTCAAGAGAAAGTATTGTTCTCTTAAGGGCCTCATAATAAATTAAATTTAGAAGATCTAATCCCTAAAATGATAGCAATCGAGCCAAAATCTTAAGTAGAATAAAATGAAGAAAAATCAAAAGTTGAAATAACATAACTTATTCCTGAAAACAGCGAAAACACTCAGTAACTTAATAACTAAATCATTGATAGCTAAGCCAACTAAACCCTCAGTACTGATAGTGCAGTAACGAAACAAATAATAATTAAATCTAAAAATAATTCCTCATCATCTAACTCTGAATTTGCAATTCAATCTCCCAATTAGCCATTTTGTTTTAAATGCAAAAATCCATCATAACTTTCAATAAAAATGCCAGATTGCAAATGTTGGCTGTGCATAAAATGCATTACATAAGCAAGTGCAGTCGATAAGCAGGATTTCTTTGTTTGTCCAAGCTCCGATTGTATTCACCTTCATTCCAAAGCCTAAATTATTTGCTATCTTGAAGATTATATTTCAGACGCTAAGGCTAAAAATACTGCGAAAGACTAAAACTTTAAAGCTACTAGACAACGCAGTAATGATATTTTTACTTGTTCTTCCTGTTCGGCATAGAGATCGCCTGTTATTGCTACAAAATTTAAATATTGTCAGTGCCAACTACTTTGTAAAGCTTGCTTGAAAAATATGGCTGCTACAAAAAACTGCCCAAAGTGCATGATAAACATGTGGAACATATCGCAGCTTGACGTCGATGCGTTTGAATAAAAAATGAGATGCCCTTCTTGTTTAAAGTTGCTTCCTTTCATGAAAGATTTCCTTTAGAAGAAGACTTATTTAAATTGCCCTCATTGTATGTTTTCTATTACAGCCACTCCTTGATTTAAGTTGCAAGTTTATTTTTTTCCTTTCTATAAATTCAAATTAATTAAGTTCAAACCTGAATTGTTTAGTCTTAGTTGGGGGAGTACTTTACAATGATAATTTCTTATTTTTGTATCTTGATTTTTAAGAACTTGTTGGATAACTTAAGTAGAAATATATTAACCATAAGAAATTCTTTTTGTATATTAACTAATCTGAATGGTTCTTGGAAACTTGTAACATCAGTGGAGAATTAATAAGTTATTTTATGACTCTGCAAATTAACATTACAGTAAATATCTCATCTTCCAAAGGATAATCAATAAAAATCACGAAGAAAAAAGTAATTTGGCTTTAATGTATGGATATCATTAATAATGAATCACTAAAATGGGGGGGGGGGGGGGGGGGTTTATAAATATTTTTTTTTTAAAAAAAATTAGCAAATTTAAATTATTGATTAAAAAAAAAAAAAATTTTTATTTAATTTATTAAAAATATATAAACATTTAAAAAAGATTTAA
>Ga0302271_10001746_pt1 | contig 20571 bp, 7 predicted proteins | sample III_Bog_N1_1_FD_198767 | JGI IMG/M metagenome (GOLD analysis project Ga0302271, IMG submission 198767) | Peat permafrost microbial communities from Stordalen Mire near Abisko, Sweden - III_Bog_N1_1 | ecosystem: Environmental > Terrestrial > Soil > Wetlands > Peat | place: Sweden: Abisko... | reverse complement strand
AATGTCCCGATTAGAATCGTTTACTTAGACGCAAATGTCAACAAAGTAGATCCTGATATACTTGTTTTACCTGAGATGCCAGCTGAAGAGCAATCCAAGGTGTTCGTGAATCTTCTGTACAGACCTGGACACTATGACATTGCTTATCCGCTTTGATAGGGAAGTTTGAGTGTTTCTGTCTGTTTAGTTATTTTTGTTATTCATCATTCAAAGTACTTCTTGAATGAGCTAGCAATTATGCTAGATTTTTAGTAGAGTTTGAATTAAAAAGTTTAGTATTGTTTGATAAAAAAAGGGATTAAAATGGTGTTTCTTATTAGTGAGTTGATTAGTTTCTCCATTTTTGGAGTTCAATAAGTATTATTGTATGATTTTTCACATAAAAATGCAAGGCAAAAATGATAAAACAATGACTCAAAATCATTTTTTAATTATGTTTCTATTCCTCTCACTCTCTCTCTCTCTCTTTCATTCTAGCTCATCCAAGATATCATAATCGTTGTTAGAAGGTCTCACAATTGGGATATCTTTAGCCTCCTCCTCTTCTTCTTGAAGGAACTGTTTAAATATAAATCAAGGAAAACAAATTGTTAAATCATTCAGACAAAACGGGTTTATTTTGTGAAAAAAATGGATTATTTTTTAATTCACAAATTTTTTAATTTAAAATTTTACTTTAACTGCTTCCTGTGCGGTGATGTATGACTCCTTGCTTTCTGCATTGGTAATGAGGGATATGCCTTGCTAGATAATTAGCTTCCAGAATGTGCAGTTATCCTTTGACTTTAAGAATCTGTCCTTGAGAGAATATAGGTATTTGTTGAATTTGGGTGCTTCAAGTTTTTCAAACTCCGATGTACATCCTCTACGTAGGGCTTTAAGACATTTTAAGGCTTTGTCGAAGAATGATCCTCTGATGCTTGTCTCTACAAGAGTGTGAATGAGCTCTTGCATTTCTTGAATAGCATGGTTGACGAGATCTTCCTTTTTGTTTTGAAGCATTGAGAAGAAATCTTCCACTGGAGAAACTGACGATACCTTTCGGATAATATCGTCTTTAGCCTTGTCATCAAAGGCAAACTTCTTTTAAATTAAAGCAGCTTCTTCTGCTTCAGCTACGATAACGGCTTGATTGTCTTCACTGACACTTACGTCTTATCTAAGCTCAATTTTTAAACTCTAATCTTTCGCATCTGCGTCGTTCAAGAGTTGTCTCCAGAACACCTTTTTGTTTTTCTTTTCTTCTTCGTCTTCGTCAACAACTTCAAGCTAGAATGCTTCCTTAACTGTTTTAAGTTCATTCTTAGCTTGTTTCACGAGTTCCTTCTCAGGTGTGATGTAATCTTTGATGGTTGGATCCAAGGGAGGTAATTCTTCGCCTTGGTTGAAAACCCGGTGGAAAACGGTCTAGTAGAAATATTGCCTAGTCGGGTTAAAAGTATATTTCATTTCGAGTGCTTCTTCATCGTGATCTGGACCAGTTTTCATCAAATCCATTTTGTCTATCAGATTAGCTGCAGCAGTCTACTAGGCTTAGGTAGACTCTTTGAGTGCGTTAAATTGAAAGTCTCTGACACTTTCTGAAGTTGGAATCTAAATCATGTAGAAGCACTCATGATCTTTTCCGATTTAAGGAATAAGTGCACATAACTTTGGAGTTCCATTATTTCGCCACACGTATCTAACAATCGCGTATTTGTTAAGTTATAACGCTGCATGCGCCAACGCAGCTAATCCTTTCTTCGCGACTGCATTGTTTTAATTTGCTATGAGAACATCTGCACCACTGCAGAATGACTCTCGCTTGATTAGGTTCTTGTCAGCAAAACCCAAGAGCTTCATTTCCCTGGCTGATTCGTACTACATTTGTTTTCCAAGCACATCTGAAACAGGGATTAACTACCGTCCATAGTGATAAGCTTTAATCATTTTTGTTTTATCGATTGGTTCCATGTTTGGATCCTCAGCAATACACATGCCGATATCTCTTTCGATTTTCCCACTTACGATGTCACTGTCGAAATCAACAGCTAACGAATAAGGCTTCAATCCGGGAAGTTTCTCCTCAGTTGTTTTAGTATACAGTTAGATCTAAATCGACAGATTCTTTGCGAGCTACAACTCCCCAGAGAATTTAGATCTCATGTTAACCTGCCTTGAGCGGAATTTCTCATACAGCGAGATTGCAACATTCGAAGGGAAAATCTGCATTTTTTCTTTTATCTCCTTTTTCAAAACACCCAAGAATTTCTGATTCTTATTCTGAGTAGCATTTTGATTTCTATCGTCTTTTGCTAGTTTTTCAATCTCTTCTTCTTCGTTTTCATTTTCAGGCGAGTAGCGTTGGAGAAACTCAAACCCAATCACGTTTATCTTCACATCAGACTAGAAGAAATAAAGAGTAATGTAAGGAACAGAATTAAGAAATCTATTGTAAATTTATTAATTAACAAAAATAACTAAATTTTCCAAAATAGAATAAAAATCTATAAAAATGGCTTTATTATTAATAATATATTACCCTTCTAGCTAATTAAGCAAGATCTAAGATCTAAGCAGCACTGAATGAAGTCTCTCCGCATCCTGCGGTCATAAGGAAAATCTTTTTTTCTTGTTTTTTTGTTCCAACATAGTCATTTATTGTCTCGATAGTTTATTCCAACGCTTCGAAGATATCCCCACCTACTGTATCTTTTGATTCATATTTTTTAAGTTCAAGTATATTCTTGAGGAATTCTGTATCTGGTCTGCCTAATCCTCTGATGTAGATAATATTTTAGCCTTCTTCTTCTAGCCCAAAGAGAATCAGCCCAACTTCGTGCGTTTTGGAGTTGAACATTTTCTACTGAATCATCAGTTTTATGCAATTCACAGCAACATCCATTCGGTTTTAGGCAGGTTGAGCACCGAATCGCCCTTGCATGGAGCAACCCATGTCGAGTAAGATCATAGTTGATTCCTTTCCAGCCATTTTTGTACCAAACAAGGATTATTGTTTGTTTGTTTTATTATTTTCTTGTTCTTTTTTTATTCTGAATTCTGCGAAGTCTTTAAAAGATTTATTTGTTTCCTTGTTTGTCAGATATTTGATTTCGATTTCACACTTTTAAGCTATTTTCCCTAAGGTTGATCACTCTAAATTCCGAACTTTTTCATTCACCCGTTGGTAGGCGCCAAAATGAAATCAGAATCCCCTATACTAATTACATTAACTTCCAGCCACTTTAATAAAGGGAATCTAGTTCAAAATCAAAGGTAAATAGTGCTATAATTAATATCCTTTCGATATTTCCTTCGTTTTCCCTTTCAAATGAAACATTTCCAATTGATTAATATAATCAAAAAACTACAATAATTGCTCGTAAATATTAAATAAATTTTATTAATTATTCTTTTTATTTTATCAATACAAACATTGATTTCTCTGAGAAAAATCTTCAAAACAATAAAAGTTATTTAAAGTTAACATGTTCCTGCTATTAGCCCTTGTTGTGGTTAGTTTATCAGCGCATCTTGATGTTCTTTTGGAAATGAGAATTTAACATTTTTATAAGTTTAATAAATAAGCTTTTTAACAATTACATTCATTCTCTGAGACTTTTTAAGAATTTTAAACTTATCTCTTTTCTAATCTTTTTTCCATTCTTACATCATCTAAACTTCTCCTACCTATCCAATAAGCATTCCTCAAAGCAGCATCACAGGTGTAAACATGCAATATTTATATAAAAATCATTTCTAAAATAATGTAAAATTTGACTTGAGTAACCAAAATCTAAAACTATTTCTTTATTTTTAAAAACAATCGTGAAATCTATTTTCTCATCGTTTTGAGCTTTTGAACTTGTTTGAGAAGACAACAAAAAAGAAATTTCCCATAAATCCTGTAATAGTTTGTTTTAATTCATTTTTGCGAAGAAAATCATCTTAAATCCATGAGAATCGCCTGAATCAAACCTACATCCATTTTTATTAGTGTTTTCTTAACAAATCTGGAAGGTTATTCCCTTAAGAAGATTTGATTGAGGTGCGAAACATCCCATCAAATGAAAAAATCAGGCAAGATAAGAAGCATAAATACCCAGAATCCCAAGGGAATAGCAAGGCTGATTGCAAGCTTTGTAATTTCATGCTTGGGAAACATCTAATGTTTTTTATCTATCTAGTACATTGATTTTGAAGATTTCTTAAAGATTTTCTAAAGTCAGTCAATCAGCCAGTTTACAAATTGATTGATTAATCAAAAATAACTCTTCAATCTGATTCTCCTTCTGGATTCACCTCTAAAAAAGCAGAAAATACAGGAGAGCTGCTCAAAGTTAACTTTTGTGCTCTGTAGCTGGGTAAAGAAAATGATTCAGACTTTGCCTTGCTGGTAGACATTATCCAACTTGAAGAGCCTCATGAAATAATTAGTTTTGGGGTTCTTGGTGATGACTTATGTCTCGTCAACTTTGAGTTTTATCTGTGAAACTGATGAATGTGCGATCTGTAACATTTCTAATTTAGGAGTTGTTACCTGCTTGGCTTGCGAGTATGGCTACGAATTAAATAACTCTGGGTCTTGTGATCAAGTTTCCTGCAGTAGTAGCATGTTTTTTGATAGAGTGAATGGATGCTAGCCTTGCGATTCGAGCTGTAACACATGTGTTACTGGAGATAATAATGGATGTACTTCTTGCGTTGATGGGTATTATAAAGTCTAATCTTCAACAAATCAACTTCTTTCAAGCTGCTTCAAGTGTTCATAACTGCATTGCGAACAGTAAGTAACTTTTAAATAAATTTGTTGCGCGATGGAAGATTGCATTGCTTCTTCGAAATATTTTAAGATTGCCTAATCATTTCCATTATGATTTTTTTAATAAATTCAATGCTCTATTTTGATTTTGAGTTTTTCTTTAACTTTTCCTTTTTTCCAAATTGTTTCAAAAGGTGTGATTGGCTTGGATATTGTTCTACTTGCGAAGATGAATATTTCCTTAACTCAACGACTTAGAATTGTGAAGTATGCTCCATTCCGTACAGTCTTTCATGTCAAAGCCTTTCAATCGTGAGTACATGTATCAGCGGATATTCTGTTTCAGATGATTTCCTAACTTGCGAACCGGACATCGATGAAGATTCTTGTCCGCTTGGGACATACGTTGATTCAACTGAGCTTTGCTAAGACTGCACTGCTAACTGTAAGTTGTTTAAAATACAAAAAATAAAGAGAAAGACTTTCCCTTGCAACTCAAATTATTTTTTTTGATTTTTTGTTTTTAACAAAATTTTCCAATATCTTAGGTATTCATTGTAATGCAGTGGACTAATGCTATGCATGCGAAGACTTATATTACGTTGCTAGCGATGGAACTTGCTAATAGTGTCCTACAAACTGTTCTTTATGTAATTCTGGAGGATGCACAACTTGTGCTTCTGGATATATTGTTGATAACTCAGGGAATTGTGAGATGATCTAATCTAGCAATCTTGTTTCATGCCAAATCGGTTAATATATTGATATGTCAGTAGATTAGTGTATCCAGTGTGATAAAACCTGCGCAGAATGTGATTTCTTAACAGGAATCTGCAGTAAATGTTGGGATTAAGCGAACTATGTTGTTTCATAAAATAACCCAATGCAATGCACCAAACGATGCGCTGATGGTAGTTATTTTGATCTTTCATCTTCTTTTTCTTCTTCAGTCCTCGAACAACTAGCTCGCATAGCCTTACACCGATAAAAAATAACCCTTTCCTCTAGTATCGATGTTTCCTAAGCCACTTGCACTATTTCCTCAGCATCATCATGTCCAACCCCAGGATTTCTGCCTAGTTTCTGCTTGATATGTTCTAGTTCCACATATAATAATTAAGGAACCTGCGTATCCTCTTGTCCTACTGAAACCTACTCAATGACTGATCTCAACACTTCCCAAAACCGATGCTTCTCATGGTAAAAAACAATAAAACAAAGATAAAAAACTCATCCGATTAATTTAATCTGTTCATTTTTTCTTTTTCAATTCTTACTTCCTTCTCACATTACTTGCATTTTCAGTCCAGCTGGATGCTTAGTGTGTGCTAATTCCTACACTTGCTCAAAGTGTTCTGACAGTTACTTCCTAGTTAACTCAGCGTGCATGAATTCAGGTATCACAACAGGTTCCAAAGGTGTTGGAGTGCTTGCTGCAGGCCATTGGATGAGTGCTTGTCCTAATGGTACTTTCTTATCAGGTTCAGCATGTTTTCCATACTTAACTTGCTCGAAACTGAAGTTCAACATTGAAACTAAAACTGTAATTTGCTCGCAATGTCTAACCGATGTAGCTTCAGTTTTCTAACCATTGATCTCAGGATATCTCGATACGGATTTACCAACATCGAAAATAGCTTATTTCGGTAAATGCTATGAAGCATGCCCCTTCACGTCGTTAGCTCAAGATAGTTCATACAATGCTTCAGCTGGAAATGATAATACATATTGTAAGACTTCATGCCCTTTCACCACACCATATGTAACCCAGACAGATGGAATAGTTTCAGCATGCGACGTTGCTCCTTCTTGTGCTACTCCTGAATTAGGCAGATTTTGCAAAGTCAGCGATCCGTGTTCCAGCGGCGAATACTTCAGCTTAAAAGAAGTTTTTGAACTAGATTTTAACTACAAACAACAAGTTTAAACACCTGATACATTCTGTAAAGCCTGTCCGACTGGCTGCGCTGAATGTACTCAAAATAATAAGTAGATTCTCTGCACGTCTTGCTCAACGGGCTTTGATACGTATTCTTCATTTAACATACAAGATCTGACATCCTATCCATTCTCGAGCACTTCTCAATCGATTTTTCGGACAATTTAATGTATTTAACAAACTACCCCACCAGCTTCAACGCCCTGCAGTGATCTCGTAGGATATTACTACTCCTCAGACTTCTAAGACTGTGAGATGTGTTAGGAACTCAATGCTTCCTGCACAGCTTGTCCAATAAACAGTTTCTTAAATGTGAGTACTGAAAAATGCATTCCTTTTTGTGCTGCCAATCAAATTACAATGACTGATACATTAGAATGTTATGACAAGCCGAGTCTTTCTGTCGCGGAGAACTACTTAACTAGCATAATTTTAGTTGGAACATAAACATTCAACATAGCAACAACTTCTTTTGATGTAGATTTCCATATTTCAAGCACAACAACACACAATATCAATTTTATCTCTGGAAAATGCTATATCAGTGAGATAAACTAGTATTGTTCATCAATCTCTCCGATAATCTAACCCGCACCCTCAACTACATTGGTATTCTCCTCTCCGATGGTATACAATGTACTTCTCAAGAAACTTTTATCAATTTCAAGTTATACTTTGAAATGCTCTGCAACGTTGAATTTCGTGGAAAGACCAACACATATTTTCACAATTTATGGATAAAAATCATCGATTTAGCATATTTCCGTACCTGTTGGTAGCTTCACGGCCACGCCTATCACAGCAAATTGCCTTACGCTATTCACAGGAAACATCTCAAATTGGAAAATAGCCTTAGTTTAAAACTACTTTGAATTCAGCCTTTTTAACTATTAGATCTCAATCGTTGCTAGAAATAGTCTTAATCTCAAGGTAAAACAAGCTACCTTCATACTTAAAACCATAACTTACGCAGAGGACAGCAGTTTATACCCTACAGATAATCTCAGTTTAACATAAATCACTACGACTTTTTCAACAAATCTCTAGAATAGTATCTTTAACACGGCATATCTGCTACTCACAGTCACACCAAATTTATCTTAACTCTCAGCTCTTGTTACTTCAGTTAAATTTCCTATCACCTATTCCTTCGAGAAATCGGATTCACCGAAGAATTCTTAAAACATTTTAGTGTCCAAATTCCTTGAAACAGCGGTGTATGATGATAACAATGTATTGTAAAAAACATCCATGATAGCATTAGCTGATGAGACACTGTTGTCGAGAGGAGCACTTCCTTTTGATTAAGAACTCCAAACGTATCTTCCTTATTAAAAATAACTCTCAGCTCTATCGTCGATAAGTGTACCTATTTCATGTGATTCAATAGTGAATTGCAATGGAAAAGGAGTTTGTAAGAAATATAACTCAAATTGGTATGCTATGTGCCAATGCAATCCAGGATAAGCAGGTTAGAAATCGATATTTTCACTTCAAAAAAAAGCTTTTTGGATTCCCTAATATTTAATGAAATTGGTTTGTTGTATTTTAGGGGAGCAATGTGACTGGAAAAGAACAGAACTAGAAAATGCAAACGAAACATTGAAAATCTATTTGGAAGCTATTCTGTCTGACATCACCTTGCTGGATCCAGAAGGGTCGTAGTCTTCAGCCAGTGGATTCAAGTAACAGAGAGACTAGAAGTTTAACAAATCAGCATTCAATTCTAATTTATTGAAAATAATTTTTATTTTTTTTGAAGTATCTCTGAAATGTTGACATTGTTACAAGTCTGGAGCACTGCAAGAGACACTTTCAGCAAGGAAGAGTTACTCATGCTGATCGAGATATTAAAAACCAATGCTTTGAATCGAGACGGTGAAAGTGAACGAGTGCAATAAATCTTAGACAACACAATAGACATTCTTCGCAAGGTTTCTCTGAGTTCGAGTTAGTTCCTGTAATATTTTAAGTTTATTAGTGAATCCATATCCGCTACGAGTCTACAAATCATGAAGAAAACTGTAAAAGATTCAAAAACATTACTTTCTTCCGGGGGCGCAATATCGCCGGTTGTAATAGACCAATCTAATTTCAAGGGAGTCCTAATTCACTAGTCTGCATTGCAAAATGCAGTTTTACAAAACGACCTGTTTTTCTCAGTAAGCCTACCAAATGACACTATTCTAAAGATCTCTCCTGCGTTATTATCTGCAGGTGAGTACTTAGAAGTGATCCTCAAGCCACTTGACTCTCTCCCGTCAAATGTCAAAGTTGATCCATATGAACTGCAAGTTTTATTGTCAAATCCGTTGACGATCACTGTCCGAAACCTAACCGATGGAACCCAACAATCAGTGGATGCATTCTTAAATTCCAACCCAATATATTTTGAGCTAACATATATTCTCCCGAGTACTTATCTCACAGCAATAAAGAATGTTTCCTGTGTGTTCTACAACGAATCTACAAGTCAATGGAATCTGACTGGATTGACTAAAGTAAACGAATAAATGACAAGTTCTAGCTATCAATCGATTGGATGCAACACAACTCATTTAACTTCTTTCTCTCTTTCGAATATTGACTACAATTCTGCAACTATTTTGCCTGTGACTTCAGATCCAATATCGGATATTATCAAAACCTCCTAAGAATTTAAAATGTATTTTATTATCACTCTTATCGCGACTGGAGTTGTGCTGCTGATTATCTATACGTTGTCGCTAATATGCGTGAAACAGACAGTGGTATGGCTGAGCTTTAATTCAGGGTATAATAACAACGAGCAGACAGAATATGCAAAATCTATTAAAGATATGCTTCCTGCATTCATTTCAGCAGATTTCCAATCTAAGAACTTCGAAGGTAAAAGCAACGATGAGGATGAAGAACATGCTAGAGATTATCATCACCACCACTAACATGAAGATGACGATGGAGACGCCAACGATGATGATGATCAGGATTACAATGGAAAACTCTCAGGTACAGAATTAAAACCATCTTCAAAACATCCTTGGAAAATTCCTAAGAACCTAACTCTAAAATCCCTGAATGTTCCTCCTCGTCCTAAGGTTTACCTTCACTGCAAGACAGTTAAGTCAAATTAAGTGTTGCCATTATCAAAATCAAGTTCAAGCACGCCTCAACAGCTAGAAAATATGTCATTGCAGAATTCTCAAAAAGTTACGTTAAAATACCCGCAGAACTTCTAAACTCCTTTGAATTCACTTATCATTGAAGGAAGCAAATAAACCACAGGATAAGTTCCAGTCTTGCTCTCTGTTGCCTCGTCTGAACCGCATGCTGAAAAGAATAAAATTCACAGTAATTTAAGTCTTAAAAATGCAGCTGATAGAAAAAGGCGAACAACTAAAAAATAAATACACAAAACATAACTAGAATAGCAACATCAATCGTATTTAAAGCAGTAATCATAACTCTCAGCACCAGCAGCAATCTTGTAGCTTCAAAAACCACCTTCTCCAAACGATAACTTATCTCGAATATCCGATGTGGAACCGATGAAATCCCATGCATTGTCAGTTGATCTCTTCCATGACCCTTCTGGTTTGAATTAAGAAGGTACAATACATAACTCCTATCACCAACAGCAATCGTCTAATTCTTCTGATAGCAATATCACCCCTAGCTTATTAGAAAATCAAGATATTCTAACAATCATGCTGCCATATTTAACAATCATGAGTTGGAAATACAGTTTTGAGAGATTCCTCAACTTTGACAGAGTGCTAATCTAAGTTATTATTATCTCCTTTGTTTTCTTTTCATCTTCCTATTCAATCACATATTTACTCTCAGTTTCAAATGCAATTACGACAACTTCTTCATCTTCAAGCACTTCAACTACAACTGTTTCTTCCTTGAATCTGTCAGTAAAAAGTATGCTCGCAAGTACGGGAATCTGCTTATTAGCGATCGAGCTTGCGACGTGGACACTCGTGGTTGCAATAAGTATCCAAAGATTCTTCGTGAAAGAACTATGTTGCTGCTTTTAGAAACATAAAGCGATATTATCTCATCTCTGGTAGCTATTTATGTTTATCCTGTCATTTGTGATATTCTCGATCAGTGCATTCTTCTTGATTGAATTTCACTCCGATTTATCGAGCACGAAGTTCTACACTTGGATCGTTTCATCGTTTGCTAGTTTAATTATCAATTCTATTCTGGAATTCCTTTCCCTGTATGGAATCCTCAAAACGAACTCGATTTGTCTCCTCTAGATTGTCAAATACAAGCGATTCGATTTCTGAAACACCTCTAAGATAATCTATTCAAATTATTATTAATTTATCTCTCTTTTTCTCTCTCATTCTAAAATCGAATTCAAACTTTTCTCTTGCCTACCCACTCCACTGTTGATACGATCTCTTTGTCAGTCATTCTTTAACCAGCCAAGAAAATTGTATTTCATAATTTGTTTTTAATAACAAAAATTGTACTTTTAATAACTCTTTTTTTTGTGTGTGTTGTAAAAAATATCGAAGAATTATGTCTTTTTAGAATTTTTAACAAGGAAATTTAAAACTAATGACAACTCAGCCATATTATCAGAACAGTTAATTTAGTAATGCCCATTTGTCTTTTAAAAACTAATTTGGTAATCATAAACTTTTTATTTTGTATTCCAATGAGAGGATAAGTTGATAATTGATGCAAATAATGATATTAAAGATCTAGATTAAGCTAATACCACAAATCAAGAAGAAGAATGACGTTCTCTTTACTATTTAAAAGTGTAATTTCAAATTTTATTTATTCTTTTACTCTTTTTAATCCATAGAAATCAAATACAAACTATTACACAACTAGAATCAAGAACAAAATACCTCAAAATCAAGCAAAAAATGCACAATAACCCTACTAAAATAATGCCTATTGCTAACATGCTTAATTATTCTCATTCGTTATCAAAACGATAGCTTGAAAAAGTTAAAAAAAAGCAAATTCATAGATGTTTGCAGTGTCTACAAGAATGAACATTGATTTTACTTTTTAAAAGCTAGAATTAAGTTGATTTCATTCATGGGAATCCAAAATGCAAATCTCCGCTTTTAGGATTCGAGCAAAATCCTAATTAGTGGGGATTAAGCAAGCTCCTTGAAAGGATACGTATATAAAATGCCTATTAAACATGTAAGCGATGCATTCGAGGACTAATCAAACTAAATGTTTATCTTAAAATACTCTGCCAACTCAAAATACAAAATCACTTAGTTATTCATTTATTGTTTTTGTCTCCTTTCTTGGCTAATAACCTCAAATTACCATCCTTATGATAAATCATAGTTATTTGTTTCAAGTTGCCCATCAATTCAGGTGTAAATACACTTTAAGAAATTTTTAACTTCTGGTTGTCAATTTTTAAAAAAGGCGTTTTTTCAATGAATAAATGAATTAGTCTATCACCAAATTGAGCGTTACATCAACTTTAAATGCTAGACAAATAGCAAATGCTAGTTTTTTGTTGATTAATCAGGAAGTTATAGAAACTGAAAGACTTAAGTAAAATGACAAGATTAATTTAAAGCTTTTGGGGATTCACCAAATCCAAGATAATACATTAATCAAAACAGAAAAAAAGAAACGAAAATAATTCAAAAATATAGTTTCACTAGCAAAGCAGTACAACAAACAAATACCTTCATAAACTCATTTTTTATTCTCTTGGGAAGACATATTCGTGGTATGAATCAGTACAGAATCATCGCTCTGAAGATGTCTGCTAACTTAGATTCACTGTTTCAACAGATCTAAAAAACGAGATTTCTCATGTACGATAGCGCTGAGATTCCTCACTTGTTTAATGAAGATGATCTCTCACTTGAAAAAGACTTGCAGATCGTATATGAAGCACATGAATACATATCTCGGAATAACGTATCAACTTAACTAGAAGAGGAGCTTAAATCAATCATTTAAACAGCTGCTAAAAAGCTGTCTGTTCTTCAACAAGTAGCGTTGCAATCTTTCTTTTAATTACAAGATTTATTCACTAGAATGAATAATACTTCGTTTGATAGCAAGCTTCAAGCAAAGATCTTTAAGTAAGTGGAGTTGATCTCTACTTTCCTTTGAGTTTTAATTTAAACTAGAAAGTTATGCAGTAACTAAATTCAACTAAACATCATCTACCTGATTTAATCAACCTAGGATTTAGAAAATATTACTAATAAATACTAACATCTAATTCCCCCCAAATCATTCCTCATTTTCTAGATATCCCCCTCCCCTCTGCTAGTTAGATCAAATTGGAGAACAACTCAGTCTCACATAGTCATTTTAATTATTTTCCCATCAACTTTCATTCATTATCTTTAATCCAATTTTTTTAAACATAACAAAAAACAAATGTATCTCTTCTATGTTTTTCATCTAACTAAACATGTTTTCGTCCTTTATTTTTATTTTTCATTTATGACTGGCTTCTTGTGATGAATTATCTTTGCTTTACTAAGAATTATAAATGTTTATTTTCTTGCTTTGATATTTTTTTTAATCTCATTTGATATTTCTTTTCCAACATCTAATTGTTTTAAAAAAGCAAGCATCAATAGGCTTCTATGAATACATCTAATTTGATCTTGTAGACAAAGATTTTAAATCAATAAGGTTATTTTTTTGTTAACCTTTAATTTTCTTGAAATTAATAGTTTTCTTTTTTGTAATATGTACAAGTACGTATGGCTTAAAGAAATTTTTTTTACAAAATATGTTTGTTTTTTTTGTTGAATTTAAGGTCTTTCCAGAAGCAGAAAAGTAAATTAATTATCAAGAACTCTCCGACCTGATATCTTGAAATGAAAATAAAAAGTTACTAACTAATATTTATTGTTTTGAATCTATTTATGTTCTTGTATCTTTTCCTACAAACAAAAAAAATACATGCAACATTCTATCAGGGGGGTATTCATTAAAACTAAAAAAACACTTCTATTCCTTGAGCGCCTGCACAACCACCAACAGACCCAATCTTCTCAAATATCTTCCCACTTTCACTAAAATCTACTTCTATCACATCCTTTTCATTGTATTTTTGTTTGTGTTTAGTGCATTGATTATATTTTCATCATCGATGGTATCTTCATCATAGATGGTATTTTCATCGAGCTCTTAAGAGGCATTCTACTTGGAGTTCCAATAGCAGTTTAAATCTTCCTATTCGATGTTGTTCCAAGTTCTTCATCCTCCCTTTCATCCTCGTTATCTCTAATACCTCCATTATTTATCATATTCCCATAACTACTTCCATTTCTCTTAGGTCTATCATGAGGTAACTACATGTGATTCCATTTTTTCTCATACCTAGAATGATGATACTCTGCTAGTCTACTTTTATATCTACTTTTAAAGTAATTAACATCTTACATGAGATCATTTACAATTTCATCTTCTTTCTTCAATTCCTCGAGATACTATGCAGCAATATGCACTGGATCTTTCGATAGATTTATTCTAGCTGCTGCTAGTTCCTTTAATTTCGCATCCTGTGTCTCCCGCTAATGAAAGTAATTCGCTTTCTTCAGATCTAATCGCTCTTGGATATTCTACAAATAAATGTTCTTATCTGGCAATCGTTTTGTTTCGTTGAGTTCCCTTTATGTAACAGGGATAAATTACTTTTATTGGTTTTGTAAGTTATTGTTTCTGCCAAAGGAATTATTATTATTCGGAAGTGTATCATTCTTTTTATGGATTGCTAGCTCTCCTAGGAGTTGTTTCTGCTAGGTAATCAACATTTACTGCTGTTAATAGAGATTCCTATCTGTTTGATTTCCAGGAAAAGGGAAAAAACCAGTATTTTTAGCATTACTATTAGTACTATTTCCGTTAAATTGATATTCCAGTTAAGTTGGACTAACAATAAGATTCAAAGGCGATATCTATTCATTAGGACTAGGTAATTTAGAGCCTCTCTTAGTATTATTATTCCCCTTTGAGTGAATATCAATCCCATTCGTTTTCTAGATATTATTCAAATCCAGAACAAGTGGATAACTGAAATTGCTACTTGAAAATTTCCCTAAAGTCTACGTGAATTTCTGCTGAGTTGCAGTTAACGTCTACTATTGTTACTGTTATGATCCTTGCTAATATGCTTGCTTCTCTCTTCGTGTAGATTATGATGATGTTGGTGCTTTTGGAGGATATATTCCAGGATATTTCCCTTGTTTAAACGGTGGAAGTATCGAATAGTATTATGATTGATTTATATTATGAAAAGGAAGGAAAAACGGTTTATTTTTGAGTGACCTATCTGACTCTGCAGACTTCAATGTTATCCTATCTAAATACCCATTGCTGGTATTATACATCGCAGCTAATTTCGCTCCTTAAACAATCGGCTCTTTCTGTGGTTTAGCTTCTTCGAGAAATGGAGCTGGCTCATCATTTGGGACTACTAACTCACTAGATAGCTTCAACCCTCTCTCTGTTAAGACAATCTTGGCCTGCATTCAATGAACTAACAGATCCACACACTCACACTTACAAAGTCAAAAAAGTCTCTAAATGTTTAATATATTCTTGTATGTTTCTTTCTTCTTCTTATTGTAAATATCCCTTCACACACACACACAATAACAAATTAATCTTAATTTAATTGTACACAGGAGCTCTGTTAGATTTCTCCTCACTATTTCTTCTTCTTGTTCCACACTTAAATCTTTCGTTATTGTTTCTTTTTTAAACTAGTATCTCAGAAACCTGTAACTCCCCAATACAATTATTCTTAATTTAATAATTCTAAAAATTCAGAACAAATAATTGCAGTGTTTTTAAAGAAAATACAGCATAACATTTTAATATGATGTTTTAGTTATTCTGCTTGTAAAAAATAGCTTCATGTGAAATAGAGTCTCCTTTCTTTCTCTTCTTCTGGCTCTTCCTCGACGACTTTTTCTTCTTTCTCTTTGACTTGCAGTATTGATTTTGCCATGATTGGGCGGCCATATCTTTCCAAAAAATAAATACAATAAAAATATCCTTAATCTGTATTATCCTAATAACTATCTGCTTTTACCTCTTTTCTTTCTTAGGTAATGCTAGTTCTTGCTGTCTGAGCTGCTAGTTTTTGTTTTCTTATTCTTGTTTGCTCTGCTTGATTTCTTCTCTGCGTTGTTAAGTGCAAATTCTTTCGTGTTCTTGCAGTTTCTTCTCATTCTTGAGTCTCTCGTATTTGAGTTGCTCCAATTAGCTCTCTAGCTTCAGTTCTATCTCCTAATAAATCAAATTAATAGCATGAAATCAAATCAAGTCTTGAACTCTCACAAATTCTTCTTCCAAAACATCCTCTTTATCTATGATTACCTTGAGAATCTCAATTCCAGAAATATCTTTCCTTGCATCTCCTGCTTTTTCTTGCAAATAATCATTCTTGTAGATCTTCAAAATCTGACAATTATAGTCACAGTTTAAGTCATTCTTTGAAATGCATCCTGTAAATATTTCCCTTTCTAAAACATTTATTATGCTTGTATTACTTCTGCATTGACTTGTGTAAGCTAAGAAGGTGCTTAGTTATCATTTTTCACCTATTTCATGTGCTTGATTTACTCATTCACATTCTATCCAAATAAACCATAAATTATCTTTAATCAATACAGTTCCACAGTAAACAAATCAAATTTACATCTAAATTCTTCAATAGATCATTTTTAGTTTTTATTCTATTTTGCTTTTCTTCGTTTAGCGTCTTTTATTTTTGCAAAAACCGATGTTTGATTTCTTCCGCCATTTATTCTCTATCTTAGGTGTTCTAAATCAGCGATAAATTCTTTTCTTGCAGATCAATAAATATCTGCTCTAATTGCTCTGGTTTTTTGAAATATGGCTCGAATTCTTCGTCACTGTCGTCAAGAATCTCGAGGATATCCTTGTTGATTGTTATGTTGTATGTGTCGACTAACTTTTTGTAACTTGTTGAATCTTCAAAAGAACAATTATTGAAAATTTATTACCAAAAATGTCAAATCAATCTATTTTTCATCACTGCAATCCTAATTAAGCACAAGTAAAGTTTAATCTTAGGTTACTACTATCCGTTTATCGTTTCTTGGGTGCTTCCTTATTTTTATTCTAGAGTCTCTTTCTCTCCAGTGCTTCAATAAACTCTTTAGGTGTGATCTTATCCAGGAACTTCTTGTATCCCCAGAATTCATCTAGATTCTCAGCTTTTTAGGATATCTTCGTTTAAAGGTCAGATCTAAGCTCATTGAATTACTTGATTTCGAACAATTTTTCTTATTTTTTCTTCGTTTCATCTTCCGCAGCTTTGATTGCTTATCTAGAGTTGTTCTTATTTTCCTCTAAGAACTTATTGAACGCTTCAATATCCTCCTCCATCATAGCTTCTGATTTCTCAAGACCTTTCTTATGCAACCTCGTTAGTTCTTCGAATTCATTAATTTGATTTTTCTTGTGATCAATGAGCATCTAGAATAGCAACATTTCACGTTTCTTATCGATAAACTAATGCATAGGTTCTTTTTAACGCACTCGATTCTTTATTGCATTCTTCGCTGCCTCCACGATGTTCCTAGGAAACACACAGGTATTCAGTCAATATGAGATTAATCAAACTAATGTATGGAGTTATTGATGATTTTCTTTGATCTTTCATTGAAAATTCTTGTTTTTTTGAATAATTAACTTCTTTAAAAAGCCTCAAAACTGATTCGTTTTTTTAAATAAATCTCTTTGTAATTTTGTTGCTGTTTTTCTTACAATTTTGCATATTCATCATCAGGTTCTTCGTCAACTTTGAATTGAGCATTTATCAATCCAACAGTGTACTTCCCTTTACTTTTAACTCCTTTTTCCCATATTTTGAGTTTCTCATTGATTGTTCGTTCCTTTTGTCTGTTTAGTTTCTCTTCTTCTTTCATCTTTAGAATCTAATGCCAAAATACAAAATACCAATGCTATTAATTCCACAAAATAACTAATAATCTATCCAAAAACAGCTCCTTGTCAATAGTGGTTTTACTTCATAATCCTCTGGGACATAGAATGGGTTATCTTCCAGTTCTCCATCAATTTAGACAATTTATTTCTCTCCGATTGCTTTCTTTATTTTAGGCAGAGTAGTTTTCTTCTCGCTAGTATCACTTCTTTATGATCCACTCGTGTGTGTGCGCTATTCAAAAACCAGTTAGAGTTAATTCATGGCAAAATAATTTTTTTTAGCTGTCAGAAAATCTGTTTTTTCTTCTCAAAAGTAATATTCGTTTTATGCTTACAGGAGGGTTCATTTTGTCTCTGTATTTCTCTTTCTCTCTCTCTCTCTTTCTTCGCAAGCAATAATGAATTAATAATCTAATCAGTTGCTTTTCTTTAGGTTTCTTTTTTTGTTTGATTAATCGTTTCTTGAAATTAAAATTGAAAAAATTTCAATGTAATTCAAGGGAAAACAAAAAAGAGACTCCCTTCTTCAAACTAATAAACCAATAATCAATGATTTTGTTTTAAAGCCGTCAGCAGAAATGTTGGAATATTATTTAACTAAGTTGACATATGCAATTAATTCAAACAGTCCTAATGCTACTTAGTCTTGAAAGAAAAACATGCAAGGAATCAAATTAAGCAGGCAATCCTTTTCAAAAAATAGTAACAATAGGAAAACCAATTAGAATCGTTAGAAAACACATTCGAATTCAAGAATACTATGTACTGTTAGCTTTTGTTTGCTTGTTTTCAAGATAGTTTACATCAAACAAGGGATAATAACCAAAAATATTTTAAATAAAATACAAAAATTTTGTTTGCAAATTACAAAATAACAATAACAAAAATAAATGCAAAATTAAGAGACATGTAAATGATAATAAAAATGAGGAAAAAACAATAAAAATAGTCAATAGCTAAGGGGGACAGTTGAGATCAAGTTCCATCAGAAATAAAATCTTTTTTGAAAAGATTTTTAATAAAAATTATGTGGTAAAATAGAATGCTGAGTAACATTAAATTGAATTTGGAGGATCTAGCCAATCAATGAGTCAATGAGATAGTGATTTATTGGAAAATGAAAGGGCTTATAAAGAGGAAGAAGAACGAGAACATGATGAATTTGAAGGAGAATTCATTATAATAGACGCTAATCTCCTTGTGTTGTGAAAGTACTCAAACAGTGTTTGGGCTTTCCATTATAGCTCCAGCGTGACATCACTATGATTCACAACATTCTTAGAATTGAGCAGCTCACTTGAGCCATCAATACAGTCGAAGAAATCAACTTTAAGCTACTTCAGGTTGTCCTCAAACTCAGATATGTTTTCTGGATTATTCTACCTGCACAGATCTAAATCGTCATACAAATTTCCAAGAAAATGACTCATAATGTCTGACTCCAACCCAGCAGCCTTGAAAAGACCAAGCCTTTCTTTGTGAACAGCTAGCAATATTATCTCACACTTTTAGAGTTTATTACGTACATCAGAATTAGCGTCATTAGGAGTACTCTCAAAGAAAGTACCATTTTATCCATGAGTAATCAGCGAAGATTCAGTGCAGCCCATGTTATTTATGAAATTTATTAATTGTTTGTTTGTTTTAATGTATTTTAGTTTGTTCGCGTTTTGAATGAAGGTTATTATTCTTTTGAGGTGCTATTCTCTTTCTAGTATTTTTATTTTTAAGGATGTTTGGTGAATTTCAAGTTTTGTGATTAAATTTTCAGAATTGAATATTCATCCTTACTCCTTTTCCTTGTGTGAAAAGAGGTATTAATATCTCTACTTTGGCAATGAAGAACACTTTGAGATGGGTGGAAAATCTAATCTCTTGTTTTTAGATAAATTATCCCCCATTTTGATTAGTAGTACATATTTATTCAAGGGCATTTGAGCTCTGTTGAAGTAATCAAAGGCACTATTCAAACCCATAGACGTAGACTCAAAATGCAGACAACTCAAGATAAAACTAACTATTAAGAGTAAGAAATACTATCTACTTGTTGAAACATTAACGTTATCGTTTTCTTCAGCATACTCCAAAATAAGTATAAAAATATCATTAAAATGCAATATGTTCTAAAACTTTAGGTTAATAAACCATAGATTTGTTGCATAACTTTTTCTTTTTTTTAAAAGAAATATATTTTTGTACTTCAGCTATTCTCTTTACGATTTCGCTTGAAGTAGTTTATTCTTAATACGTTTTTAGAAGACAACATTATTACTCAATATTGTAAGGGAATAGTATTTGAATTGGCTTTTTGTTAAATGAAATAATTCAATAAAATAAAGCTGTAAATGTTGCTCTTTTTTAAAGATTTGCTTCTTTTATTTTCATTCCTATCATGTTTGTCTTTTAACTTCTTTGAAATATCTTAAAAACTTTTTATTAGAATTGAAGGGTAAATTAGTCTGTCATTTAGAAATCGATTCGCGTTCTTACAAATCAACTTAATCAATCTGACAAATGCGCTAGATTACATTTTAAAAACACTAATTAGCTATCTATTTTTTATCAATATTCCAAAGCCAAACAATCTCTTGAAATTAACTTTGAGTCTACTGATCTTTTTTACTGTTTATTCAGGGTTTTTTGGAATATTTTATCTTGTTTTTGAAATTAAAGGAGGTAAGAATAAGCTAAAGCTGTCTAGCTAAGACTTTTCACTGAAAAAACAGAAATAAACTTATTCCTCTTTTTCTTTTATTTTTTTTAGCCAAACAGATAATAAAAGTCGAAAGATATTTGTCATGAAAAATATATTTTTTAACTATTCTTTTTTTAAGAATACTGAAGAATTAAAGAGACTAAAAAGTAGTTGAATTCTTAGAAAATCCAAGGAAAACAAATGGAATAATACACATAGATAAGAGATGAACATATCTTCTTTTTCTTATTATGTATTTAGTTA
>Ga0302271_10001745_pt1 | contig 20580 bp, 15 predicted proteins | sample III_Bog_N1_1_FD_198767 | JGI IMG/M metagenome (GOLD analysis project Ga0302271, IMG submission 198767) | Peat permafrost microbial communities from Stordalen Mire near Abisko, Sweden - III_Bog_N1_1 | ecosystem: Environmental > Terrestrial > Soil > Wetlands > Peat | place: Sweden: Abisko... | reverse complement strand
ATTTATTTATCAAACTACCTTTTTTCTTCTTGCAATCAATTAATACCCCAAAATCACTCTTAATTTTCAAAATTTATTCATCCAGTATTTTTTATTCTCTCTTTCTCTCTCACACTCTTCTTTCTCACTATTTCCAATATATTTTTCCTCTTTTTTTCTTCAAAATAACTAACTTCCCAAACAAATAAATGAAGGCTTACAAATAATAATATTAACAATTTTTCATCCATAAAATCGAAATGGTTTCTAATAACTCTAAATTTAATTGTGTCTATTCACACCCTGGAAGACTAAGCATTCAGGTTGTTTTTGGAATTTGGATTGATATTGCGCTTAGATGGAAGAGGCGAAGTTCTAGCTGTTAATTATGAATTATCAACTTGTTTTTTCAGTTAATCCAACTGTGACAAATTATCTTATATCGTATTAGTAGATCGATTTGATTGCTTCGACTCAACTAAATTAGCTTTTCTTTCACTAGAAACTAACGATTTGTCTCCCTTCTTAATACCATTCTGATTCACTTTCGATTTACCTAGCAATTAACTATCTATGATATTTTTCTAAGGAGAGCGTGAACCTTCTCTGGATTTAAGAATTCTTTGTTGGATTGACAGAAACTACTAATAATTGAAAAAAGGCTTGCTGAAAGCATGCTATTAGTTTCCATTATTTCCTGATAAATTGATGTGATCATATTTTGAATCAGAGAAAGAAGAAACCTAAGGAAATTAAGTAAATTCCTAATAAGATCTGTTGTTAAATGGCTTATTCTAAAGTTTGAGAGCAGAAATAAGCAACTCAGGAGGCAATTAAGATAGGCTTGAAACTTAAGGTACAAATGGAGAAGGTATCTAAGAAGGTTAGAGACTGTTGCTTTTCCTGGCAATACTAGATATCACTGTTAAGTCATCGCTTTGCTTATTTTTTATGTGTTTCCTGTATTGTTTTTTGAGAGATGTTTGAGGGAAACTATTATGTCGATTCTCAGCAGCTTCAATAGTCTTTTATTTATTCTAATTGATCTCTGCACTACTCGTATCTTGCTCATTTATTGCTGGACTGCTTAAACGCACAGGGATCGTATGCAACAACTAAGATTGTTATTCACTCTACTCTAAAGTGTCTTGAGGTGATAAAATTGAAACATTTTAGTTAATCTCTAATTACTATTAGCCCTAAGTGAGTAAGTTATCTCCGTTTTATGAGATTTCAGCTGTTCCCTGCTTTAAAAATTGCTTGCTGTCTACATACTTAGGAATGTATTCCTCAATTGAATTTTAGTTATTAAATTGCTATGGGTTATTGTGAAGAGTTTGAGAGTAATAATTTAATGGTTCTTAAATGAAGGCAGTGAGTAATTCCATGATACACGATTTAGTCGCTTCCTGCATTGTATGGTAGACTCTTGCGAAAACAGTGAATAACTCTGCTAAAGAAGGTGTAAATGTTAAAAGTGCTGAATTTTAAGCATAACCTTAAGCAAATATTCGAGACAATTCATTTCCAAATCCAAGCTCTTCACTTTTACTATTCTAGTGTTCCTGCAAAAGATGTTCTTCTCTGGAATTCCACTATTATTCGTTGTAAATCTACTTTTACCCATCTTCCATAATAGCAAAGTAATGCAGAAGTGCCTCGAAATTTGCTAAAATAAACAAATAAAGTATTTTTGCATGTGTTTTCTTCATGATCAACCATGCAAAGGAAGATCTCCGAAAATCCTTAACTTTCTACGCTTCGATCAATTTTTCACCTTATCCTTGGAGCTCTTCAATTTTAATATATTGTTCTAAACCAAGCGTATCCTTATTTCCATTACTGCCAATTCTATGATACTATTCGTTTAGTTGCAGCCAGCAGGTTTTCTAAGGAGCAGACAGCCCAAGACAGAAAAACAAAGCCTTACTTATGATGTTTGAATCAAGATAGGATTTGGATAGAACTTTGAATTTTCTAAGGCATTCAATGAAATACTTGAATTCAAGAAGATGAGGGTAGTTGAATAATATGAGAACCTTAAAGCTTCGAGAAGTCAGTTTACCTTCAAAAATTAGACTTTTTAATTAAATACTTTGAACATCTTTTGATGAAATTTGTTATTGTTTCGATTGTTAGGAGCTTGCAGCGAGTATTGCACTAAACAGCAACTAACTCTTATCCATATCTAGAAACCCATATCCTTCTTCGTCAAAAAGAGAGAATGCTTCTTCGATTGTCGAAATATGAGATGCAGAAACACTAGGAGATTCAGAAGAGAGAATCACAGAATCATTCAGCAAATCTTGCAGAAAATCTACCATCATGGATATCTTTACAATGATAATAGAGATATGTTTTATGAAAAAATTGAGGAAATCAAAAGGATTTTCAACAAAATACAAATAGAAGATGTATTAGTGATTACCTTCGCAGACAATAAAACACCTTTATTCTTCAAAGCAGAGAGTAAATCTGTGAAGTTTAAAGTCCTTTCATATCTCCAATCCTCTTGAAATTAGCTGCTTACCCCAAATCCTTGAGAACATATCCTTGAAAAATCAAAATAGCACAACGCAAAGATTCTCATTAAATGTAACTTTACCATGTTCTATGAGCTACCCTGAGCTCAATGGGAGTAAGCATTTTCAAGGCATAATCGCATAGGAGTCTATAAATCACAAACAATTCTTAGCAAATAATCTGATGATCAAGATCATTCAATTGTTTGCCAAATCTCTTTACTCTATGAAAGTAAAATCAGGCTTAGGAGCAGGGAGAGCACCCGAGACGATTGAAAGTTCTAGCATAAGTGCTTGAGCTTTTTGATGGGTAGCTAGATCAATACCCAGTGCAATATCCATATCCATGAGGTTGATATGAATTTATTATGTATTATTATTAAATACTTTACAATTGGAGAGAAAACGCGGTTTATTGGTGTCTGTATTATTTTGTCAACTGATAAAAGTAATAATTAAATCAATCTAAACCACTAATCATCGACACATTCATAATGAATCATATCGAATCCTGGATTTATATTATACTATATCACTTAACACAACAAAATAATAATTTATAAAAATATTGAATACCAACTAATTTTCCAACTCAAAATTTTACAATCTTTTCATGCAAGAATGAATAATAATGACGAGAATATAAAATATTTTTTTTCATTTATTCTTCTGATACAAGTTCGGAAAGAGAGTTTATCTATCAAAAGAAGGATCATTAAGAAGGATATCTGCTTGAAGTTATTATCTCGTCTTCATGAACGAACTTAGCAGCTAATCCTCCATGAGATACAGATTTCTCTTGCAGCGGAAGAGTTCTCCGGCAGTTTAAAAGAAATATCCTGCTAATATCATCACAGGAAGAGTCGATATTAACGCGCGTAATAGCATTTTCATATCGAATGTCACAAATTCCTTTTCGACAAAGGATAGATATTTGCCTTTATATTCTTCGAGGGAGAGTTCTTCGAAGATTTTTTTATTAATTTGAATTTCGTGATTGTTCTTTTTTGAGTCATCTTCATTTTTCGAGTGCTCTGCGTCATTACTCCCGTCAATTATTTCCTCATCCATGATAACTGTTTATCTTGATTTCTTTTTGGTGACTTTCTTTCCAACAGCAAGAAGAATTTTGGTATTTTTATCGAGAATAATATCTTTATCTTCAGGTATATTATTCACGTCTATATCCTCCAGCAAGACGGAATTATTTGGTAACACATCGACACTTCCAAGTGATATTTAATGCAGCCCTTGGATAGACTCCCCTAAGAGTGCTCGATCAGTTGCATCCATAGTTTAAATTTGAATTCGTTTATCTCGCAGATCAATTTTTCCTTCTGAAAGGGCTTACAATGCAAGTGGATTGTCCTTAAGCTGTAATTCACTCTTGGAGTTTATAAGTAGTCCATTTGAAGCTTTAGAGTAACCTTACAAAGCATGCAACGTTGAGGAATCATCAGTGTCTTATTCACTGTCAAATTTCAGATGAGTTGGACTGACTGTTACATCATCTGCTAGCATTTCCTTGGATTCCTCGAAAATAACTTTTGGACTGTGTTTAAATGAATTTTCAGATCTTTCTTTGTCAGTTGAAGGACCTGAAACCGCAGTAGACTTTGGCTACCCTGTTCTCTGTGGAGTAGTAGAGAAATATGAGGCCATAATCCCATTAGGACGGAAATGCAGAACTCCTCTAAAAATGCTCCTCATTTGCGGTTGCCTAGCTAATCACAGAGCAAAAAGCAACAAATAGGAGAAGTTTATAATTCTTTTTTGAGATAAGCCTGTCTTTCCCCTCAGAAAATAAATTGATCTCAAGATTTTTTTTTCGTAGTAAAACGAAGCATAGGGATATCATTTTTCACAAAAGATATCTCTTGTTACACATATTGATACTTTAAATGTTATTCTTTTGATCAATACAAACTTAGTGAAATAACTCCTTTGTCATTGTACATGATATTGAAGAATAAGACAAATCATTTAATAATTAATTCTGGGGGAGATAATTTGATTAAATTAGGATCATTATCATCATCAACAATATCATTTTCGCATCAGTTTAGAGATTAATACAAGGGAGAGGGGGAAATTTGGAGTATGAGTGTTGTAATATAGTTGGAAGATAAGAGGGATAGGAGGGGAGTTTCGATATAACAGAGGAGGAAAATCTGGTTTTGGAGAAAAGAAAAAAATCTAAAAAGTTTATGAGAGTAAGTATGTGTTTGTGAATGCAATGAATCTCCTGATTCGTGGGAGAGATAAATTGGTGAGAAATAGAAGAATGACTTTCTGCAAAAAAACTAGACAGAGAGATATTTAATTGAAGCCAGCAATAAAAAGAAACACAAAACAAAAAAGATAGGAGAGGCGAGAAGTTCTTCAAAAAAAACAAATAGAACTAAGATAGACCACACACGCACATAGATACATCAACTATCGAGTAGAGAAGCTTAAATAGACTCAATCAAGTAGCTTATTTCATAGAGGAAACATACCATAGTAACTGGAACTTCTTCGATACTAAAAAAGACACAGCCAAAAGAAGATCTTCAACAACTCAAGCTACATATTTGGTCACAATAAAATAAAAAACAAGGACTCATATAACTCAGTTGTCTCTCTACAAACAAACAATATCCTTACCAAACCAGACTAAACATACAAACAAACCCTTAACATGCATTAATTTCAGTTGTCTCTCTAGGATCTCTCTCCGTTGCCGATACCAAACCGCACAGCAAATTTGATTAATACACAAGTCGTCGATTTTCTTATGCTGGACCTCAAAAACAACCCTGGCAATATTACCTCCACTCAAGCACACAACAACTAAGGATATCCAAATCCTTACCATAGCAGTCACAATAACAACGATCTATTATTTTAAGAAGTGCCTTCTACGCTGCTTTAACTTCCAAGTGCCAATAACTTTGGCAGCTCTGTGTAAGCCAATAAGATTTCAATTAGCAAAAATAATTTTATTTTTTTTATTTTTGGAGAAAAAGTCTCACAAAGAATGAATGTTCCAGCTATTAAATGCATTTTTATTGTTTTTTATCCTTGAACAGTTTCGATGATTCTCGTAGAGATAACTGCTAGCAGATGGGATTCAACACAAATCACTTGAACATGTAGAGCGATTTATTGCTAAATCGATGCTAATCGGGGACAATCATTCCAGATATCAACGAGTTCTCACACTAAATCCTACCTAGCTGCAATATTAACAACACTATCGCTGATATAGACAGTGTGAACTATAAATTCGATTCAGTTGGGCCAGAGAGGAAAAAAGAACTGCATCTTGACACAGATAAAATGCCTGAAAATGACTCTGAACTCAAGTAGCCTTTGATTTAAGATTTACTTAAATAATACCCAAATTAATTGTTTTCTCAAATGAATCCGCCGTTCAGCCCGCAGTAATAAGAATCTGCTCATTCTCTACTCGCCAAATTCAGCTAGAGCAATAATAGCAATATTCTACCATCGAATTTTCTTACAAGTTTACCTTTTTTGGCTGCTGGAGGTGCAAATCCGTTCTCTTAAGAAATCTAATAGCCACCTTCATCAAATTCAATAAATCTCACAGCTACTCCCAGTACCATCCCCACTCCGACAAGCTTTTCTTCGATTTCCAGTGTAGGACACACGAATAAAGTAGCATAAGTGAGCAATATCAGTATGAGTTAGAATTCAACTGCATTTTCCAATTCAATTAATAGTTCTATTATGGCAGAATTACTAAAGAAATCTCAAGAAAAAAACGAACAAAAAGGAAGCAATCTAGCTAATTAAACAGCTGAGAGGAATAAAAATAATGCAAACATCAGCGATAGTAAGATAAATCGATGTCTTGTTGGATCTTAAGCTACCAAATCAGCAACTGAAGGGAAAGAATCAGCAGCAAACATCAATAATTTATAATAAATCAGTTCAATTATACTCCCTCTAAAGGCTCCACAAAAGAAATCAAAGCAAGCCAGTGAGACAAATACCTAGCAGCCTCCTACAGTTCTCCCTCAAACTGCAAATATCTCCGAGGAAAATGAAGAGAACGAAAAAAAAATCGAAGAATATGCCAGAAAAGTTGATTTTTGTAAATGTCGAAAATCAAAGTGTCTGAAGCTCTACTGTGAGTGCTTCTTGCGTGGCACTTTCTGCAACGAATAATGTATCTGCACAGAATGTGGAAATACTGCAGGAAACGAAGCAGAACGCCTCAAAGCAATCGAGGAAGCAAAATCTCGAAATGCAGAGGCATTTAATCTGAAATTTCAAGTGAGCCAAAATGAAGTAACCCACAAGCGAGGCTGCAATTGCAAAAAAACAAACTGTCTCAAGAAATACTGTGAATGCTACAATGCAGGTTTAAAATGTAAAGTGAATTGTAAATGTGAAGAATGCAAAAACACATAAGATAATCTCAAATCGTTAGGGGAATCGGCATCAGCAAAACTAAGTGAAGACTAGCAGTAACTCGAAGAAAACAGTAATTTGCAAGAAGGTTCAGGAGTATCTATTCCTGCTGGAATTTCTACAACTGCTAGTATCCCATAAAGAGAAAGGAAAATTAGTATGTCCTAATCTGCGTCTTCTTCAACAATTCTTCAGAATAGAAAAAGGACACGAAGTGAGGCATTAGATTAAGGCTCTTTAGCTGCCGATGAAGATGATCCAGGAGCCCGTAAGAAAAAAAGTTAGTTCCATGCTTAACAGGCAGCTCAACAAGAAGAACAACAGTAGTAGCAGCAGTAGATTCAATAGTAACAGACAACCCAAGAACACGGTTCCAAATCTTCCTAGTAAAGCTAATAAAGCTAGTCAGCATAGAAAAATTCTTCGTTGCTGAAAAATTAAACAAACTACAGTTCCTTTTAATAGAATTTTGTTTTCCCAGAGACAATCAAACATTCCAATCCTTCAGCAAAAAAATAGGCTTGAAAAATACAAATGATACAAAATAAATCAAAATCAAAAGCCCAAAGCAAACAAAAAAGGCTTATAATATGTCTTGAAATGTTCTTGTAATTCTCAGGAATTGAAATAATGCATGTTTTGTTTTGATTTTATTTGTTTTTTTGAGTTATTTTTATGTTATCTGAATGAATGGTAATGAAAAAATGCAATAGATTTTAATTAAATGAATGAATGGAAAATTGGTTCTCTTTATTATTATTTTGTCAGTCTTGCAACTTGCTTATCCTCATTCCCCTCGATGTTTAGCAGGAGTTGTGAATCTGAATTCTGGCTCATCTTCAAAGCTTTCTTCCGCTTTTTTCATGTTTGTTTGCTCAAATGCTTTTTATCTCATATGCCCACTTTGCACACTCAATCTACCTCCTTCATCAGAATTTTAAATATTCCCTTTGCTGCTCGTCATGCTACTGTTGTTATTGTTATTGTTGTTACTGATAACCTATTAGTTAACTTACAAGCTTCCTACACTCCCTCTTCCAGTAGCAGTGAGTTTATTAGGAGGGTTACTTTGCTTAATAGAATCTCTTTTTTGCGAATTGGATGCTATTGGAGGGGAGAAAATACCTTAAACTTCATTATTAGAGTCACTAACCTAGCTATTTTTAACATTGAGTGGTGGCTAGAAATGGACTTTAGAGTTTTACTTTTCTTCTTCTTCCTCTTCCTCATCTTTTCCATTTTGGCTATTGTTGTTATTTTCAAGATATTTTTGTTAGATTTTATGTGTTGAGATATTCATATTCTCTTCAATATCTTTGTCCTTGACTTTGGATAGAAGCAGTTACGATGCTGGATTGTAGTCAGAATATCTCTTAAGAATGAGATAAATTAAAAATAAGTTGAAATACATTTTGAGAATCAATTTCGATTTTGTTACCTCTGGGAATAACTCAGCTGCTGTATCATAGTTAAATGTATGATCGGTCACTGGAGAAGCTGCTGCGAATTCAGGGTATTTTCCACTGAACAATCCAGCAGGTAGAAGACAATTGACTCCACTAATGACCAGAGCGAATATCGATGCGTAAGGGATAATCAGTGTCTAAGTGTAGAATAAGAAAGCCAATGTCCCAACCTGTTTTGTAATATCCAAAAGATCATTTGATTTTTTCATATCAAACCAAAAAAATTAACAAAAAAATGAAAAAATAATTATTATTTTTGTTTCTTACAGTTGAAAAGAAAATCACATATTCGAGAATATCAGCCATTGCCATGCACATCGTTGCACTAACTGGGTTTGAGCAGGACCTTCTTCGCAGGAGAATGTATTTATCAATCCAATATTGAAAGAATAATCCAACAAAAGCAAACGCGATTCCAAGAGGCAAGATCATTGAATAGAACATACTCTGACAAAGTACAGTTATGGCTGTAGCATAGCCTGCTCCAAAGTTCATTTCTGGCTTGGAGAATATCCTAGAAAAATAGCATATGGAGTTAATGAAAACTGTTGAAAAAAAGAGAATTTGGGTAGTATTTTTAGTTACTAGTTGAGTTCGCGTTGGTTAATATTTAATTGTGTTGCACTCGAGCAAGAAATAGCTTGTTTCTTGATTCTATCTTTTAGTTTTCCTTCGATATCGAGTAGATCAATCAAGCTGGGTAAGAAACTCTAAACAATGATGATAAGAAGCTGATTCCCTGCAAGCCCACCTTCAAAATAACAACAAAGTTTACATAATTAGATTGATTGTAATATCCCGTAAAGATTCTAACATTATTTTGTACCTGCATTAAAGATCCTTCCGACGAAGAATTCTTGAGAAAAAATGAGCTAGATAAAAAAAGTGACAGCACATGTAACGATGATGTTAGCCTTCACGAGAACTAAAGCTGATTCTTGTTTCAAGATGCTTTCAGTAGGATGAAATTCAGAACTGCAAATAATATGCAAAGATTGGAATTTGAAATGAATTATCATAATCCATAATCAAATTACTTTGCAAATTTCATGAAAATAGGTGATAGCACAGCGTTAATGATTGGAATAGTAAATGCAACTAAGAGAGCCATGGCTAGAGTAGTTTGTGTGTTGTTTTCTGACAAATCAACAAATGAAGTATCTAACAAGTATCTCTGAATCAAGAGAAACAGCACTACGATTAGGGATAATAATCTGATTATTGGTCATTTCAAAATACAAAAAAGGTAATTAGTCAGGTTGAATAAATTTTCCTGTGTATTCTGTTTAATTTTTTACATGGTAATAGCAAGCTATTTGGCAGGGAAAACAAAGCAGGCTCTCTGATTCTTCTCCAGAATTAAGTTCTCCCAGATAACTTCAGTTGGTGGTGGAGCTTAGGTCAATTCAATTATTTTTCCATCAACAAACTTTAAGGTACTGCGCATCCCCCAAAATTTATCCTCAGGAGGCACTGAATATTGCCGAAGCAGTAGATCCTTCTCTGTAATAATTTCAAAAAAATATTACTTGAATCAAAGGATAATTCACATTAGAAATGTACTCTCTCTCTCTTGTTACCTTTAATCGTAGCAAAGGAGACAAACGCTTTTCCAATGAAGAACTTTTAGTAAAATTAAGCATCCCTTTGATTCAGGGAAACCTTAAACTACCTGATTTATCCAGAGATATTCATGACCTACTCTTCTAATGATCTAAGTGTCTTACTCAGAGAATCTGAGATGATGGGCAATGCTCTCAATTTCGCTATCCGAAGCTACAATTCCATGTGCTACTTTTGCAGTGTCTTCTGCATTCCAATATTGAAAACCAAATCAATATTGGTAACTTCTAGATTCCTTTCAAGTTTGAGCACACTCACTTTGGAAGTAAAGAAATCTTTGATCGTCTCTGCGAAATTGTGGGTTGCCATCTTTGGATCGATTCCACTTACTAAAATACTAAACTCACTTGCGTTTGTATATTCGCGATCCTGCGAATGAGCCTGAGAGATATCACAAAAAGAATGATCAAATTGAGAAAATAATTGCAAAAAACTCATATTTTGCTAATAATGTTATTACCCGAACTGTGCTCCTGAATATGAATCGAGTGTAGTGGACAGCTATGATCATCAACACAACAGATACCGCAGACAGAATTGACTGGATTTGTATTTTACTTTCATTTGATAAACTGTTTCCTAACGACAAAACAGTGATCCATGTCTTGTAGCATTTATCAAACGCCTCACTCGTAGTCAGTGCTCCAGTTACAGAACTAACACAATCACTCCCTGAAGCATTAGCGGCGATCATATAAATCCCACTGGAGAATAGCTACAAAAGTGTCAGCAAAGCGCAAAGTTTGAGGAAGTAAAAATACAACGGCACACCAGCTCCTAAGAACTGCAACTCTGAGCAATCCGTCATCATAGGCAGATCACTCTTTTCAATGAGTCGTTTACAGCATACACAACGACGGAGTAGCTCAGGGCGAGCATGTAATTACTTGTTTGCACCTATTTGTACACTTTCACTATGGAACAAAGCGATCTCGATAGAAGGATATTTTTTCAATGGGTCGATTACTTTTTTAATAATAGAAGTAGCTGGAAGTTACTCCTGCTGAGGAAGCTAGCTCAACGATACCTATGACTATTATATTTTAGATTGATCTTTTAGAGGCACTCCGATCTACTACTGTTGATGCTATCTCAATCCAGATTATTACAGCTAAGACTGTGGATTATTATCTCTTTTGAACAAAATTTTGTTAGTGCTAGATACTCCACTTACGCTGTTTAAATGAATAGCAGAAGAATTCGGTGAAGGTATTGAATTCCCTACTCTCTCTGCTAAACCGCCTGGACCTTCTTTCAAGTGGCTAGAGCGATCAACGACAACAGATTATCCAAGATTACTACCCTCCTGGATGTTGATACTTTTCATTAGTTTCTTTTCCTGTTCTTCTTATTCTTATTTGTTGAATCAAATACTTTTTTTCGTTTTTTTCCTCTTTGTTTCTAATGTTATATCAGTGATTTTGCTGCTCAACTGACCGATCATTTAAAAAACTAACGAGAAATTGTAGATCCCAATACAGAATCTTTAACAACTTCTTATTCACTGCCAATTTTACACAGAAGCCTTAAAGTTTCAAAAGTAGTATTCTTCTTCTAAGATTAGAACCAGTTAGCCCAAGAAATTTTTTCATTAACATGAGTACTATTATTCTTCTTACAATCATCTCAAGAAATAGCTGCTTTTTTCCCAAGCAACTTAATAAATCCAGTATTTTATCTCCAAATAGATTTTTATATTTTTTTGATTTGTTTCCCAATCAAGTTAGCGCACACACATATGTCCTCAACTGAAATGCTTCTGAAATGCAAGAGAAACCAAGATTCTTCGTAATTCATTAGCAAAATGAAAAACCAACTTTTTCCTTTTAAGAAACGACTGAAAAATCCATTTGATTTCTATTTTCTTTTAATCGTTAAATAATGTGTTTGTTTGTTTTGCTAGTACCTTGCCTGCTGAATGTTTCCTGGGGAGCTTAAACGGTATGAAAAAATCTTCAAAGAAGGTAACAAACGAATAATTAACGCATCGGCGTGTTTGTCTGTCAGATTATTTGGGGGATTGTTAGGTTTTTTTTTCAAGAGTTTGTTTGAATAATTTTTTGAAAGAGCAAAAAATAAGCATAATAAAGATAATCCATAACGGAACTTAAACCCAAAAAAGAGCAATCAAGAGAGGTGAAATATAAATGTACAACGATTCAGCAAATCCCTTAGCTGAGCACTTGCGCACATCGACAGCTTATGAGTTGTAAATGCAAGATGAAATCAATGCGCTCAAGAAACAGGTAAGTAGAACAAATTGCATGAAATCTTGTTTGTGTATAGGAGCAAGCGTTGAGGAAAAGGATGCTGTTTAACAATTATCTTTCATTGTATTGATGGAAAACAGCTAAATTCAAGAGAGAATGAGTTCAAAAAGGACAAAGCTGTGTTGGAATAGACTGTAGAATTGCTGAGAATGTAAATCACTGAGTCGAAGCAAAGAGAAGAAAGTCTCAAAAAGATGAACGATACTATCATGAATTCACTCAACGATCTATCCAATCAAGGAAATCAAGTAAGAACAAAAAGGATCCATAAATAAACTTTCTTGCATTATGATTTTCACCAAGAGTTTCCCCTTCTTTGAAAGTTATTTTTTAAATTATTTTTACTACTCTGCTACCAGACCAAAATCTTTAAAGAAATCTAAAGTAATTACGAGCAACAGAACCTCCAACTCCTAGATCAACGTGCAAAGCTTCAAACAATCATAGCTAATCTTGAAGCAGAGGTAAGGCGGATCAATAAGAATCCTATGGTTTTCAACAAAAAATTCTTAGAAGTTTGTGCTCTTTTTCACTTTGATTTCCCTTTCTTTTCTTTTTTCTTCAGAACCGCTCATTGAAAGACGAATGCAATGGGTTAAAACTTCAAATGAAAGATTTACAAATGGCTGTTGAGAAAGAAAGAGTGTCTAGAGAGCGAGTCCTCGAAGTAGGTTTGCTCGATAAAACCTAAATGCAGAACGACATGCACAAGCACACGTTGCAGAATGAAGACACACTCTAACAAGCTAAATTCGCTCTTGAGACTAAGCTACAAGAACTGAATTTCTAGAAAGAATAATCTCTACTCGACCAGCGAGAGAAATATGAGGAGAAGATAAGATAACTCACCAATTCATTTGATAAGGTGGGATGATAAAAAAACAATTATTATGCTATTTTCATTATCATAACAAACTGGTGTTATCCATAATCCAACAGGAGAGAGTCTCATTTGAAGGTAGAATTTAGAAGAATCTAAACACGATCAAGAAATACCAAGCACACATCGAGCAGAATGGAGGGACTGTCAACACTTCTTTCCTATCTAATCAAAGTAGACTCGACACATCCACCTTTAAGTCGGAGCCAGATATTGAAGTAAACATACTTTTTTATTTCTATTTTTTGTCTTGGCATAACTGCCTATCAAAGCCGCTCATTTATTTTTGGTATTTGCTACAGTTACGAGCTGAAATCACTCGAATCAGCAATGAGAAAGCGAAGCTACAAGCTGAAACCCTAAAGCTGTAACTCCAAGCAGCGGAGATGAAAGCAACCATCTAAGATCTCAAGTAGATAAAAACATTGAATTACCGATTAATTTTGTGTGATTTGTGCATAACAAGATTGCTTCAAAATATCTACTTTTGGTTTATTCTAAAGGAGGAGACTCTAGCAATACGAGGGAGCATTCAACAACTACACCAGAACTGATTCAGAGAGCAATCAAAATCCAGTAGAAGATGTTTCTATTGTTTAAATGGCTCCGCTATTGGGCAATAACTTACAGCAGTCATCTTAAATGGGAGGATAGAATGGGAATTCTAATTCTCTTTCTGCTGCAGCTACTGATACCTTGAAATTAGCAAATCTCCAGAGAGAGAATATGAATTTCAACTTGAACAATCCAATGCCAGAGGAATAGTTCAATTAGCAAGAACAATAACTCATGCAATAAACTCAATAGGAGCAGTAGATACAGTAATAGCAGTAGTAGTAATAATTATTGTAGTAATAATCGTAGTTTTTGTAGCAACAATATTTCTAAGAATCTGTTTAAACTCCCAAATAATAATAACTGCAAGACTCTTAACTCCATTAGAACTACTAATATTAATAAGCTCAGCAACAGTAACAGTAGTAATAACAATATGCACAACAATAAGCACAAATGATCCAACAGCAGCAGCAGCAGCAGCAGTAATAAGCGCTGAGTGACAGAAATAAAGGCAGTTTATACAGATAATTAGAATAACAATTTATCGAAGCAGCTGACACGTAATACTCCCAACGGAAATAGCAACAAGAACCAATACTACTGCAATAGGAGACTGGAAACACATAAGAAGAAGATGGCTAAGACGGTAATGACTATGAGCATGAAGAGAATCTTGCAGCAGGCGTAAAGTAGATACAGCATGGCTACACTCAATAATGTTAACCAAACAGGCAGCCGTTCATCCATCAATCAGTATTATCCACTTACATTTAATTCTCTTGTGTTGACTCATTATTTATTAATTTTATTTATTTTCTACATTTTTGTCCTCAGGAGAACACAGCTCCTTCTTTACATACTATCTAACAATAATCTCACTTATCACCCAAAGTTGCTCCGTTTTAAGTGCAAAGTGAAACAAAATAATATTATTCAGCATCCAGACAACTGAGTAATAACTCCAGATGTGTTGATTAGCTGCAACAACAGCAACAACAGCAGAACGAGCGTGTGTTGTCTAATATCACTAACATTCACGTGCAGAACAACACCACCACGCATCATATCAAGAACAACAGCAATAATTACAAAACACTTCTGCTCTGCTAGCACTGCGGGTAGTGCTTTATCCCTAATGAACTCGTCGATCACATGGCTAATTGCACATTGCTAGAAGAACAGTAGCAATAGCAACAATAGCTGCTTTTCTAGTAGCAAAAGTAGCAACAACTATTGTTACAACAGCAATAGCAGCAATAGCAATTATACGAATTAGAGTAATAGCAACAACAACAGTAACAATAATAGCTGTACGAGCAAGAATAACAGTAGCAACTACAGCAGCAAAACGAATAATTCATGCAAATGCAAATGCTCCTGTAATAACAGCAATAGCAGTAGCAATAAAGCGGCAATTTCAATGAATGCAGTAATTTTTATTCGGCGATGCGCGAGTTGTATTACGAAAAACAAATGATCGAAGAGAAGCTCAGCGAATTGGAATGCTAATTCTCGAGTGCTGGAAAGGTACCTTGCGCAGCAGCACAAGAAAGAGATAGACTGCGAGAGTAGCTGGATGAAATCATGCTAGAATTAGGCAGAACGAAGATGACATAAGCGATATAGACTGAAGAACAGCAAGCATGCACTCTTACACTCAAGAACGAAATTAAACTGCTGATTAATAAACTTCTCAAGGCGAAAGGAAAATTAGCTGAGAATCAAAGTGATTAGAATGTCAGCAACAACAGCAACAACAATTCGATTTTTATTAACAAGAATAACAACAATACTAACAGCACGAGCAAGAATGGTAACTTTGGGAATGAAGGTTATACTAATAACCCACATAGGAGAGACTACTCGTCTTTCTCAATAAAAGGATGTGTGGACTTCTCTTCGCACTCCACGAGTGGTAATTAAAATCCCTTAAACAGCAGTAATATCAGCTCTTCTCCGATGCAGGAGCATCCTATGATTCAATCATAGATATCCTTGAAGAATTCTCGTCTTCTACTCAATAACTAAACTCTCAAAGAAACGCAGCTTTTCAAGAGGCAACAGCAATCGAGCTTGCACAATGCACCTGCAGGATCTGTAGTGCATCGGAACTACTGAATGAACAAAACTAAAATACTCCTCGCAAATAGGATAACATAATACATATGCCCCATTCATTTATTAGCAAATCAAATTCATAAATGCTTTAGATATTGATTCTTTTATATTATTCCAGCCAAATGAATTCATTGGCGGTTTGCAGCAACTGTTTGTACAACTTGAAAGCTTCTTAATTTTTGTAGTTTGGACAATAAAGAATGGATTTTGGAGAGTTGTGCTTGCAGTAGGAACTTATATGAAGAAAGGAAAATTTTAAAAAATCTCAAAAGTCATTTTATTATCTTTTTTTCTCTCATTTTTTGCATATTTAAGGGTGAAACATATCAATTACTACATTAATACCCAGTTCTCACGAATCTCTCATTATTTTTTCTCATCTTCACCGTAGTCTACACTTTCGACTCCGTTGACTTCAGGCACGTAATGCATAATCATCTTCTCGATGCCTTATTTCAGTGTCACATGGGATGATGGACATCCACTGCAAGATCCAAGCATAGTCAGTGTCACAATCCCCGTTTTTTCTTCGAAGTTCCTGTAGACTACATCACCACCATCGTCTTACACAAGAGGTCGAATCCTAGTATCGATAATCTCCTTGATCATCTAGACAGCTTCGGAATCTTCGTCAGTGATTTTCGTATCTTCTCGCTCAGGCTCATCTGTGAAAAGTGGACTAGTGCTTGTGAATTGCTCGGTGATAAACGAGAAGATTTAAGGTTTGAGTTCATTCCAATCAGATTCTTCTTTTTTCGATATTGAAATGTAGTCCTTTCCGTAGAACACTCTATTCACTCCATCGATGGTAAATAGCTTCTTGGCTAAGGGAGAGACATGCGTGTATCTTGCTGCCACGAAATCCACGGTGGAACCATCATTCATGACGGTTTTTCCACTTGGCATGAATTTCAAGAAATTAGGATTTGGAGTCGATTTTGCTTGAATAAACAACCCCATTAGTATTTTCTAGTTTAAACTCCTCCAAATCGCTGATGAGTATGACAATCCTCTCATTTTGTATTTTTTGTTATTATTTTTTATGTCCAAAAGAAACTTCTTAATTTCTTTTTTTCTTCTTCAATACTCACATGCAAACACTTTTTGTTTGAATCTGCGTCTTCCTTGGGGATTTAACTCGTAAAAATCAGGATCTTTTCTAAGAAATTCCTTTATTTATCTGAAAAATACAATCTTTAGAAGTTCGATAATAGATTTTTCATTTGCAGAATTAGCATATTTATTATCTTATTTTAATGAATAAATTGCATATTGAATATGAGATTATTAGTTTAAAACATCATTTTAAGCAGATAAATACGAATATAAATGAATGTAAAAATACCACAAAGGAGAAAGATGATTTAACTGGTTTTGTATCAAAAATATATCATTAAACTTGGTTAACTTCATAATGGAATTCCCGTGAGTCTTAAAAGATCCCAATCAAGAAATTTGAGAATAAGAAAAAATGAAAGCAAATCGTATTTCTAAATTAGTCTTGCTTGTAGCCAAATCATTGTACTGTAGTCCTTTCTAAAAATTAACTTTGCTATTGCGCTTTTTAAAATCAGTTAGGCTTTGAGCTGATATTTTCATACTTTTCATTTTTAACCTCTGATTCTCGCAGCTAAAGCCATATCCTTGGTCATTATGGTAACTCGCTTAGCGTGGAGTGCACAGGCATGTGCATCTTCAAAGAAACTGACCATGTGATCTTCTGTCACAGTTTATAATAATAACAGCGCACCGCTGGTCCATCTCAGATTTTCTTCAGCATTTAAATTAGTTATTTCTCTTACAACCTTCTAAAATGGAAGCTTTCTAATTAAAAGACAAGGCATTTTATTATATTATCGAAGTTCTTTGAGGGCTTTATCTCCAGGTCTAAACCGTCTGATAACTTTATCTCTAGCCGACTCAAATCTATCTCCTTGTCTTGCAGATGAACTAGGTGAATTCTAGACTTTATTTTTGGGTGCTTATTTGTTAGCTGATTTTTTTAAAGCAGCAGCTGCAGCAGAAGATGATTACTGTTGATATTTTGCTGACTGTGAGCGCCTTTTATTTTATTCTTCCTTTACTGAACTTGCTTAGTTTGATGTACTCCTCTTGTTCTTTTGGTCAAACCCCTTCCGCGGCATCAGCGGTTTTTTACAAGACACTCTTGAACTCTTAAGAAATTGTCAAATATACTCGAATTTGTGTATTTTTCCTATGATTGCTATGATTGACCACAATTAATTAAGTATTTTTTTCAAATTTTCAAACAATTTTTCTTTCCCGTTTAGCGCTCATTCTCTAAATACATATCTACAATCTTAACAATACGAAAAATGAATCAAATAAATGGACATAAATACACTAAGGATCAAGTGAAAGTTGATGAATCCAAAATGGAAGTGGACTTGCAGTGCATGGGATGCAAAGAAGATTTGTTAATAAAAATGAGTATTTGAGTCATAAATTTTTTTTTGAGAAGCTGATATTATTTCTCAAATTAAAGATTCTTCCTTCTAAAAGTGAATCAAATTATTCGCTGCCAAAATATATACCTTTAAATTGAAATACTAATTTAGTTGATTCTCCTTCTCTACAAACTTTAAGTTCATAGAACAGTTCCTTCAACTCATTCCCTATTTTAATCATTCAAATAATCCACTTTTTTCCCCTTCAAAATTCATCTTTTACTTCTTCATTTTTATGAATAAAATACATAAAAACAACAATTCTTAACAGCATATCTCTGTTATGGCTCTCTCTCAATTCGTTACTGGCTAATTAATCTAAAACGAAGAATAGTAAATGAAGATCTCTTCAAGTGTTGCTTGCGAAATCGAGAAATCTTCAATCAAATTCTGTTTCTTCAAAGTATCATGCAGTAACTCAAACGCCTTCGAAAATTAAAAGTTCTCACTTCCTAATTTATAAAGTAACCTATCAGGCTCTGGAGACACTAGCAATAATGCATTTGGAAAGGCATTGACAATCATATTTTTAACTTCTTCAGCATTCTAACTATTCGAGTGTAATCTCACGATGAACTTGTAGCCATCACCCTTTTATGTTTTTAGGGTCTGCAGAGAATCGAGACATACAAATTGTCCATTTACTTGTATCCCAATTTTACCGCAAAGATCCTCAGCTTCTTGTAATGAATGCGTAGTCAACACTATTGAGCTATTTCTGGAGAGAAAAAAAACAAAAGAATTATTTTTCATAAGGTTTCGGTTTTTTAAGCATTGTTTGAGTTACTTTGTAATGAGGTTTTCTCTCAAGCACCTCCATAGATATCTCTTTGCAATAGGATCCAAACCTATTGAAAAATAGAATTCATTGAGCAAAAATAATGAAGAATGTAAAACAATAACTCACCTGTCGAAGGCTCATCGAAGAACTGCAGAGAGGGTGAGCCAATGAGGGCATTTGCTACACAAAGTTTTCTCTTATTTCCTCCCGAGAGATTAACTGATTTCCCTTTGTATGATTTGAGTTGCATTTAAGCTTCATAATAGTTAACGGTTTCTTACAATCCTTACCCTTTCAGTCCTTTGACTCTTCCAAATACCTGAAGATGCTCTCGGACGTTTAAGTACTCCCATAAGCAATTCTAGTGAGATAAAAGGACAATTTAAAACACTTTCAATATTTATTTATTCATCTATTACGCTTTGTGGGCAGACACCGATGTCTCTGAAGTAGCTAAAGGAGGAAGAATCTTGGGAAACCTCCTGTCCATTTAGGTATGCATTTCCATCTGTTTTAGGTATGTTAGCAGTGATAATATTGAAAGTCGTTGATTTTCCGGCACCATTAGGACCAAGCAATCCGAAAATTGAACCTTTTTCAACACCAAATGTAGTGCCTTTTACAGCATGGAATCCATTCGAATAAATTTTCTACAAATTTATTGCCTTTTTTTGTTTCAAAAAATACCCCAAAATCATTTATATTTTGCCCATAAATCTAATGTCTTTGGAAAATAAATTACCTTTATAGGATCCTGATTGACAGACGAAGTAACTCTGAGTGCTTCTCTATTAACTCCTTCATCAGTATTTTAGACTACCTGCAAATTATTCCCAACATTTTTGCCATCTGCTTTCATCGATAGCTTGCGTTTTTCCAGGAAAAGAGTAATGCAAAGGTACAATACCATCTGCACGCACATAACTATCGCGTATGGCTACCATGAATTGAATATTTAATCCTATCTTGGATCAGCAGACTTGTTTTAATTGGTATTTGATTATGAATTTTTTATTATTCCTCCATCCATGTTCTCAAGAGCTTTTTGTTAAAAAAAAGTGATAAATCAATGAGAAAACATAATTTTTTGAGTCTTTTTTGAAGAGAAAACAAGAATTTTAGGATGAAATTTATTCAAAATACTAAAATAATCTAACCTTTTGACAGTGACTAAAACGGAGAAGTCAAAAGGAAAAGCAACTACGATGGTTAATTCATCGAAGGTATAAACGCTCTTATCAGCAGTGAGAGTATCAACGGAACGTTGTATGACACAAAAAACGCTAATATCGGGAACGTTTTGAATGCCGAGTTACTCGAGCTAAACATGAATCCGCACATGTAGCAGAAAGTTATCAAAGCGACTCCAAATAAACTCATAATCAAAAAGAACGTTGGCAGATATGGGACAATAAATTCAACTTCCGATGTGTACAGCGACACGAAGAATATCAAGAATGTACTGAAGTACGCTATGTAGTCGAAAGCCAGTG
>Ga0302271_10001744_pt1 | contig 20582 bp, 15 predicted proteins | sample III_Bog_N1_1_FD_198767 | JGI IMG/M metagenome (GOLD analysis project Ga0302271, IMG submission 198767) | Peat permafrost microbial communities from Stordalen Mire near Abisko, Sweden - III_Bog_N1_1 | ecosystem: Environmental > Terrestrial > Soil > Wetlands > Peat | place: Sweden: Abisko... | reverse complement strand
TCGAAGGTGTTTTAGACAAACCATTCATTTCATAGACTTTGAACCAAACCCGTTCACCTGTAATATATATATCTCTGTCAGTTCTGATATAAACATCTTCTTTGTAATTTGCGATATAAGAATCTGTGTTGCTACTGACTAATTCCTGCGAAAAAATATTCTGGCAGCAGATCAACAGAATCAGTGTTAGAATCCTGGGCTTCATTCCGGATATATTATTAAAAATCATTTCATTTCCATTTTTGGAGTTCCGTAGTAAAATAAACATTATTAGTAAATATAATATTTATTATGCTCCTGTTTGTAATCATCTCTCCTGATTATGACTTAAAAACTTCTCTGAGCGCAGATCTTCACTGATTATTTCAGATCGACCCAGAAGTCGGGTTTTGCCGATATTCCGGTAACTTCGCAATTTGCACATTCAGGTTTTGCAAATACCATTTTATATAATGTTGATTTTGAATGTGCTGCCCCTGGTATATATAATGGTTCAACAAAATAGTAAGTGGAGGTAATACAATACATGGAATAAACGTCGTCCCAGGTCTTTTTGGGGCCCCATTCGGTTTCCAGATCATGAGGGTCCTTCTCTATTCTTTCACAAGGATAATTGTAAAAGGGAAGTTTCAGTTCAAGAATCTGGCTGAATGAGAGGTTCTTTCTTCTCTGTTTTACACCAGAGACCTGGAAATAGCCTAAAACACGCTCTTTAGGATCATTGGAATTATGAATATTGCTTATGACGGCAAATGGCTGCTTGGCAAATAAATCTCCGCTGTTCTCATTAATCTGCTTCATATTATTCCAGAAATCGTATTCCTTTTTTGAAATGGAATATTGACTCACAAGGATGCTATACTGAAGATTAAACCGGTCGGATTTGTCGGGAGCAATAAAAGTTACAGGCTGCTTCTCGATCGGCCCCAACTGCCCTGGTGGAACTGAGCGAACCAGAATATTATCCGACTTTTTTATTTTCCAGCAGTATTCTTTAACCTTATCCACAGCTGGTATAGTGGAGTCATTGAGGTATTCAAATTTCTGAGGCATGGGAACCTTAAACTTCCAGGTTTCTTCATACGCCCAACGATAGTAATCATTATTTTCTCCCGGCTTTGAATTCAGAAATATCCTTACCCCCTGTTGTGTCTCAGTTCCACTGTTTATCAACTCCTGGTCATGTTCAAGGTAGATACTGTCAATGTCGGGGACAGATTGCATAAGGCATGGTTCAGATTCATATTCTCCGCCATCGGTGGTACTAACATGCAAAACATATGTCCTACCGAGTTTCCCTGTGAATTCAAGGCTGTCAGTTTTATAAATACCCTCCCTTTTATAGTTCAGGAAACTCTTATTCCCATTATCATCGGAAATATAGACGCTGGCATCTGAAACGTAAGTAGAAGCGACAGATTCCCCCTGGAATGTCCGTGAAAGTTTTACACTATAGCTATTGTTTGCATTTGTGATCAGCCCATCAATGACTAAAAGAGAAGTATAGCCTGAAAGTTTCGGGGTATACGGATCGATGCATGTAAAAAATGCTAAAGCAGCTGCCAGTATAAGAATAAACTTGAAGCCCGGCTTTAACATAGCGGTTCTCTTTTATTATAGTTCATTTCAATTGAAGTATAATCGATCGGGCCTCAAAAATAATATTAATTATGATCCTTGTAAGTTAAAACCGGAAAAGTTTATGATATAAATTTCACCCGGATATTCTTCATTTAAGTTTAAGTTATTTCATATCAACCCAGTACACAGGTTTTTCCGGGATGCCAGTCAGTTCGCAGTTTGCACATTCAGGCTTCGTGAATACAAGTTTATCCATCTGATGTGTTTCTTCATTATAAGATGGCTCCACAAAGGAATAATTTGATGTAATGCAGAACATGGCATATAGATCATCAAATGTAACCGGTGGTCCGAATTGTGTGGAATATTCTCCGGGAGATTTTTCAATTCTTTCACACTCATTGGAGTGATAAAAAGGAAGTCTAAGTCTTACTACTTCACTGAAGGGAATAAAAATTCTTTTTTGCTTTATTGCCGATACCTGAAAAAAACCAAGAATCCGTTCTTTAGGATTATTAACATTCCTGATGTTGCTCAATACGGAAAATGGCTGCAGTGCGAAAATATCTCCAGCATTCTCGTTAAGCCGTTTTAAACTATTCCAGAATTCGAATTCGTCTTTAGAAATTGAATATTGTTTCACAAGAATGCTATATTCTGACATTAACCTGTCTGACTTCACGGAAGCAATAAAATAGATAGGTTGCCCTTTTAATGATCCCTTAACACCGGAACCAACCTCATGAACTACTACCTCATCTGACTTCCTGGTTTTCCAGCAATATTCTTTATAGTTTTTTACTGGAACAATATTATTCGAATTTATATAATCAAATCGTTTCGGAAAGGGAATACGGAACTTCCAGGTCTCTTCAAAGGCCCAGCGGAAACAGAGGTTATCACTTCCTGCTTGAGTGTTGATATAGATTCTTATACCATCTTCATTCTCCGAATTATTGTTAGCCAGTTCCTGGTCCTTTTCAAAATACACGCTGTCGATATCAGGGACAGACTGCATCAGGCATTGTTCTGATTCATACTCATCCCCCTCCTGAGTAATGACATGAAGAACGTATTTACTACCCGGAACTGCCCTGAAAGTCAGGCTGTCTGATTTATAGATTCCATTTCCCCGATAATTAAAATAAGCTGCTTTATTTTTATCATCAGTAACAGTAACATTTGCGTTAGTGACTTTTTCAGGGCTGGTATTCTGATCCTGAAAAGTCCTTGACAGCTTTATTGTATATGATATATTTTCGTCAGTTAACAACCCGTCAACAACCAGAAGTGAGCCATAGCCTTTTAGTATTGGCTTATAGGGATCAATACAGGTGATGAGGGTAAGAACACAAAATAATGCAAATATTATATTAAACTTCGATCTCATTGTTCCAGATCTCTATTAATTAAATTCATCCCAGAAATCTGGCTTTTTGCTGGTACCTGTCAGTTCGCAATCGGCACATTCCTGGGTTGTAAATTCCATTTTAACGAGATCATGTGTTGCCGGATTGTAGTAAGGCTGTACAAATGCATAATTTGAAGCAATAGTCATATACCAATAAACGTCATCCCAGGTTTTCGGCGGACACTGGCATCTAGTTTCAAAATCAAGCGGCTCTTTATCCATAATTACACATGATTGATGAAAAGCCGGAACGCTTAGTTTTGCAATATCGCTTATCGTAATATTTTTTCTTTTTTGGGTTACTGCTGATACTTTAAAATAACCTAGTACACGTTCATCCGGGTTTTTAATATTATGGATATTACTTGTGACAGCGAAAGGTTGTCGTGCAAAGATATCACCCCCTTCAACACTTATTTTATTGAGGTTATTCCAGAATTGATACTCTTCCTTTGAGATTGAATACTGTTTAACAAGGATGCTGTATTTCAGAGACAACCTGTCAGATTTATCTGATGCAATAAAATTAATCGGTTGATTCTGAAATGAGCCCTTTTGTCCATTCAGATCTGAACGGATTATAATATCATTGGATTGATTTGTCTTCCAACAATATTCTTTTATTTGCGAAACAGGAATTAACCTTGGGGCTGTAGGAATTACTTCGCCGTGATCATGGCCATCCCACATAAACAGAAAATCAAACTTTTTTGGAAATGGAACTCTGAATTCCCATGTCTCATCAAATGACCAGCGATAATACTCATTATTATCTCCCCATTTTGAGTCTAGATAGAAACTGACCCCATCCTGATTTTGTGTACTATTGTTAATCAGCTGTTGGTCCCTGCCGAAATGAATATTGTCAATATCCGGGACTGGCAGCATTAGGCCCGGGTCTGATTCATACTCTTCGTTTTCTTTTGTAAGTATATGTAAAACATATGTTCTTCCAACAACTCCCCTGAAATCTATACTGTCAGTTTTGTAAATCCCATTTTCAAGGTTTATAAAGTAACTTGTGTTTCCATTATCATCTGTCAGATATAATGTTGCATCTGAGACCCTTACCGGAGTAGAATCATGTTCCTGAAAAGTTCTTGACAATCTGACCGTATATGCCGAATTTTCATTTGTAAGCAAACCGTCAACGACCAGAAGAGAATTGTATCCCGCCAATTTAGGAACGTATGGATCTATGCAGGTGGCGAGCAGGAGAATTGCCAAAAACGTGATTATAATCTTAAGTTTGTTATTCATAAATTATGTCCGGTCTTTTATTTAATATCATCCGACATATAGGGTTTAATCCTGGTTCCTGTCAGCTCGCAATTGGCACACTCTCGCGAGGTAAATACGAATTTCATCAGTTTATTTGTTGCAGGATCATACAGCGGATAGATAAATGTATAAATATCCTGCACGCACATATACCAGTAAACATCATCCCATGTCGGATGCGGGAACTTGAATGGCGAATCAAAATCAGCAGGGCTTTTAAGCACGAATTCACATGCATCATGATAGAATGGCAGATTCATTGCGACAAAATCACTAAATGGAATATTCTTTCTTTTCTGTGTTACTGCAGATACCTTGAAATAACCCAATACCCGTTCATTAAGGTTTTTTAAATTACGGATGTTGCCCGAGACTGCGTAGGGCTGACGGGCAAAAATATCCCCGCCTGCCACATTTACCTGGTTTAATTTATTCCAGAATTCATACTCATCTTTTGAAATAGAGTATTGCTTAATGAGAATGCTATACTGAAGCATTAACCTGTCTGATTTATCTGATGCAATAAAATATATCGGTTGTTTCGTCAGACGTCCTGTTTGTCCGTTCTGGTTAGATCGGATAATAATATTATCACCCTGATGCGTTTTCCAGCAATATTCCTTAACATCGCTCACAGGGATCAGCCTGGGTTCAGTTGGGATAATCAGGCCAGTCCCGATTTCTGTCCGGTCATACAGAAAATCATACTTCTTAGGATAGGAAACTTTAAATTTCCAGACCTCGTCATATGTCCAGCGAAAGTACAGGTTTTTGTCTCCCCATTTTGAATCAAGATATATACTCACCCCATCCTGGGTTCCAGTGTTGTTGTTGACAAGTTGCTGGTCCTTTGCTATATAGATACTGTCAATATCCGGAACTGGCTGCATCAGACACGGCTCAGATTCGTACTCCTCAGATTCACCGATAAGGATATGCAGGACATATGTACTTCCTACTTCACCCCTGAACTGAGTACTGTCTGTCTGATATATTCCATTGCCCTTGTTTTTAAAGACCATTGTATTCCCGCGGTCGTCATTTAAATATACTGATGCATCAGAAACCACCACCGGAGTGGCATTCTGTTCCTGAAACGATTTTGACAACCTTACTGTATATGAGGAATTTTCATTTGTGATCTGAGCGTCGACGACAAGCAGAGATTCATATCCGCTCAGGTTTGGAGTATATGGTTCAATACAGCTCGACAATAAAAAAACCGCAATTAAATAAACTATTATTTCCCCCCTCCGCTTTAACATAGCAATAATTTCAGTACATTTATTCCTTCTGCTCCGAATCGTTATTTCTCTACTAAAATACTACATATTCACAACACTTATTTGATCCGGACGGAATATCGAATTAAAAAAAATAATAGTCAAAAAGTATTTCAGGTTATAAAAATTTGTTATTTCGGGACATGAAATTCAGGCATCTGGTAATAAATTTTAAATTTCTCATTTTTGTTTTACTTCTTACGGTTACATATGCAGCCAAGGGTCAAAACTCCAACTTGTTAGATTCCGGCTCATCCGGGAAAACGGGTAATTCCGGCATCAGAACTTCTGCTGATCGCCAGATTGATTATATGCAAAGACTTTATTCTGAGAAGGTAGAGGATCCGAAAGAGTTTATTAACGGAAAAGAATACGAATCATATTATACCAGAAGCCAGTCCAAGCCTATTCTATTCGTTGATAAGAGGAGAACAGCTGCCCTGTTTACCAAGTCGAGACGATATAATAATCTTACTTTACAATACGATACATTTCTTGACGAAGTAATTTTTACGGATATCTCCAAGACTATTAATTCGAGGTTTCCACAGATAGCGCTGAATAGAGATAACGTTGAGGGATTTAACCTTTATTTCGATGATGATAGTTTAATTTTCAGGCAATTCAGGTCCCCGGAATGCACAAAGAAAAATCTGAGTGAAGGGTTTTATGAAATAGCCTTTCAGGGGGGCAGCACATATATTATCAGGCATAAATCGTCGTTCTATGTAAGGGAAGGCCGGAATGAGTACAAGTATTCACCTGAAAACTATATAAGTACCGGCGAGGTCTTCCACCGTATAAAGAGCAAGAGTGACCTTCTGAAATTATTCGTCGGAAAGTCAGCTGAGATCAAAAAGTATCTTCATCTGGCACGAATCAGGATCAAACAGGCTGACAAACAGCAGTTTGTCGAAATACTGAAGTATTATGATTCTCTAAAAACAGCCGCCAGGTGACCTGAATGAAGAAACTACTTTACATATTGCTGCTATCTCTTACCGGTATCAATGCCATAGCCCAGGAAAATAATATTTCGCTCCAGTTTAAAAAAATTCTGTTCAGGGATCTTGCAGATACTCTTGAAAGGACTGTTCCCGTAAAGATTTACTATTCAAATAAATGGGTCGACAGTCTTTTCCTGGATATTAATTCCAAAAATGAACCCATAAACGCATTGCTTGAAAATTCAATTGTTAAAAATGGTTTGTCATTTATTATAACAGATGATAATAAAATTATCCTTTCAAGAGGATATAACATAAAGACTAATTTCAGGAAAGAATACCTGGAGTACATTGAGCAAAATAAGACTAAAGCTGATACAACTAATTATAATTATACCAGGGCAGTTGAAAAAGCTGAGGATAATTTCGGAAGTGATGAGTACAGGGTATTCAAGATAGGGAATCCATCAGGTCAAAATAAAAATGGAAAAGTCATTCTCTCAGGAACTGTCATAAAACCAGAAACCGGGGAACCGCTTGTAGGAGTGGTTGTATATGTTCCAAAGCTGAAAGTTGGTGCCGTCACAAACAGTGTCGGGTATTACTCAATTGAGCTGCCTCAGGGTCAGTACCAGGTAGAATTCAGGATGGTCGGCATGCGCCAGTCAGTAAGGAATATAATTATTTATTCTGACGGGATATTAAACGTCAGGCTGGCTGAAAATACAAACCAGCTGAATGAGGTAGTTGTTTCTGCCAACAGGGAAAACAATGTCCGGAATGTCAGAATGGGAGTCGAAAAGATTAATGTTAAAATGCTGAAACAGATCCCGATGGGAATGGGAGAAGTGGATTTATTCAAAAGTTCTTTGCTCTTACCAGGGGTTCAGTCTGTTGGAGAAGCTTCCAGTGGTTATAATATCAGGGGAGGTAGCGCTGATCAGAACCTGATTCTGCTTAATGGCGCTCCGATAATAAATTCCTCCCATTTTTTTGGGTTCTTCTCGGCATTTAATTCGGATATGATTGAAGACGTTACTCTTTATAAAAGCGGGATACCCGCAAAATATGGAGGGAGGGTTTCGTCAGTCATGGATATAGTGCTAAAGGAAGGCAGTAAAGAGAAATTCAATGTGAGTGGAGGAATAAGTCCGCTTACAGGCAGATTAATGATTGAAGGACCCATTATTAAGAAAAAAGCGTCATTTATAATCAGTTCAAGAACAACCTATTCTGACTGGATACTTCGTCAGCTTAAAAACATCCAGTTAAAAAGAAGCAGTGCAAGTTTCTATGATGCCCAGGGCCTTCTGGTTTTTGATCCGAATGATAAAAACTATTTCTCACTTTCAGGTTATATAAGCAATGATAATTTTGACCTGTACAAGGAGAGTGGTATCAACTACAGTAACCTTGCTTCAACCTTTAAATGGAGGCATATTTATAATCCTAATTTCTCTTCACAACTATCTGCAACAATAAGCAATTACGACTACCAGGACAACTCTAAACAGGATTCAACCACCTACTATTCACTATTTTACAAACTTAAGCAACAAATACTGAGGGCCGATTTTACCTGGCGCCCTATCGATAATCATAAAATTGAATTTGGTCTGGATGCCACAAACTATTCACTTATTCCCGGGATACAGAAGCCTGTAGGAAGTTATTCTGTCATTCTTCCAAAGCAACTTGAGTCAGAAAAAGCTATTGAGCCATCACTTTACATCAGCGATGAATTTGATGCTTCCCCAAGGTTGTTACTATCCGGAGGGCTAAGGGTTACAATGTTCAGCACTTTCGGACCAAGATCTCAATTCATTTATAGCGCGAATAGTCCCAGGACGGTTGAAAATTTAATCGATACGATCTACATCAGCAACGGAAAGATTTTAAAGACTTATCCAGGATTAGAGTTCAGGTTTTCTTCACGATTTGTTATTAATCCGGACCTCTCTATTAAAGCCGGAGTTCAAAGGAATTACCAGTATCTGCATATGATATCCAATACCACGTCGATGACACCGACCGATATCTGGAAACTTAGTGACAGGTATATTAAACCACAAAGGGGCGACCAGTTCTCTTTTGGAATTTATAAGAATGTAAACAGCAAGGCTGTTGAGCTTTCGGTCGAGACATATTATAAGATACTGGATAATATTCTGGATTACAAAGGAGGCGCGGAACTACTCATGAATGATCATCTTGAGACAGATATCATAAACGGGAAAGGGAAAGCTTATGGGGTTGAAATTATGGCTAAGAAACAGGTGGGGATGCTTACCGGATGGATAAGCTACACTTATTCAAGGGTATTATTAAAGGTTGATGGAAAATTTGAAGAAGAAAAAGTTAACAACGGCAATTATTTCCCTGCCAATTATGACAAACCCCATGATCTGAAAGTAGTGGCCAACATGAAGTTCTTCAGACGATTTAATTTCACCACGAACTTCGTTTACAATACTGGGAGGCCTATTACATATCCTGTTGCTTACTATAATTTTCTTAATGTGAACAGGGTATTCTATTCAGAGAGAAATGAATTTCGTATCCCTGATTACCTGCGACTCGATTTTGCTGCGACTATAAATGGAAACCTGAAGGCAAAAAAGCTTAACCATTCCTCCTTTACTTTTACAGTATATAACGCACTGGGAAGAAGGAACCCCTATTCGATCTTCTTTAAGGCTGAGGATGGAGTTGTTAAGGGCTACCAGATGTCGATTTTCGGCCAGCCGATATTTATGGTAACATATAATTTCAGGATTCTTGGGAATGCTTCTACAGATTTTTAAGCATCCAGATATTACAGCCGAAATGGCCTGATTTTCCCAATGGACCTTCAAGGAATTTAAAAGCTGCCCTTTCATAGAGGCTGATGGCTTTACTGAGTTCGGGAAGTGATTCGAGATAGAGTTGCGTGTAACCAAATTCTTTTGCCGAGCTGAAAGTTTTTTCCATAAGCTGCCATCCTATCCCTTTTCCTCTTTGTGAAGCCGACAGGTAGAATTTTACAAGTTCCGCGCAACCTTCCGGTAAACCAGGGGTAGGATAAACACCGCATCCACCCAGCATGATTTCATCTTCCCAGGCAATCCAGTAAACTGATCCCGGAATACTGAAAAGACCAAAAAGATTATCAGTTGTAGGGTCAAAATACACTGTTCCGGGTTTATGAATATTAAATTCTTCAAAAACATTACGGATTAGTTTTGCAATACCTTTATTATCTTTTTCCTTTATTTTGCGAAATGTAATCCCCATTAGTTTAATATTTTTTTCTTGTCCTTAATCCGTTGAGCCATTGCACTTTACGTTATTATAGCGAAAACCAGTAATTAAGTTTGATAAGGAAGACATTATTCGGGAAAATACTCCTGAGCTGTTTATACGACTGGCTGAGCGTAGTATGTGAATCGCCAGTATTTCCAGATTTTTCAGAAGACCAGACCAGATAAATAAATGATCCAAGTCTGTATTCCCATTTTGCCACAAGATTTGAACGGAATTCATGGAAATTAAAATCAGGGTTGGCAATTGAATAGTCTATTCTCGGACCATTAGAATAATCATAAACCTGGTAGCTTCCATCCAATAATACCGGATCCTGGTAAAGTTCGAACCTTTCCGCATAAAGTCTGGCTTTCGGGCTTGTAATGTATTTAAACTGAGAATAACTACCGAGTGAAACAAACGGGCTGCCATAGTATTGAATTGAGAATTCCGGGGTAAGGTTGAGATCAACTCTGAAGGTCAAGCCAAGTGTTTTCTGGTTTATTGTTCCAAGAATATACCTGTTCCCGGGTATAGTATAATCTGTTGCAATATATTGTAACCTGTCATGATTGTTCATATAGTTCGCCGTGACACCAAGTTTCAGGTTGTTTACCGGACGGTAGGTTATCCCGGGTGCAACCTGATAGTTAAACGCTGATTTATTGCCTGTATACTCATAACTGTATTGTAAATTGACAATAATTTTTTTCGAAGGATCGGTGCCCAGGCTTCCAAAAGCAGTAACCGTGTGAGGCATTATCATATCATAGCCGCCCCGCAGTATTTTAGTGTCAAGCGATTTTGAATGATAGATCAGATTAGCAGAGAGGCTCCATTGGTTTTTGAATCCAAACAAAAATGCCAGGTGCGCCCCTGATCCAAGATATTGTCCGTTAAAGTTCCAGGTATTAAATTGTTCAAGGCTTAGTTCAAATGTGTTAAAGACAGAAACTGGCTGATTGATCAGATATGACACCACATTCTGCTGATTGAACTCATCTGCAGTATTCATGTAACCCAGATCATTCAACTCGAGGCCGGGAGACAAGAAGGTAGCTCCCGTCGAGTACTTCCAATGCCCTTTGGCGCCCTTCCCTATCATGAACCGGCCGCCCCATCCACCCAAATGGTTAGCTGTGGTATCATACTTCAGATAGCTGGCGCCTGGTCGCTGGTAATATCTCGCCGATGACTGCTCCAGTAGTGCAATAGCTTCCTTGCTTCCATTTATATAACTTCCGATTAATCTTGCGTCGACATAAAACTCCTTATCCTTCCAATGATGTCTTAAATCCAGACCACCAGTATATGCATCACTGCTGAGTGTCTCGAACTCTTTGCCTTCAATGAGACGGTTTGTTGATGTAATAATGCCACCAACGACCGTATTTCCTGAATTGTAGCCTTTCTGGACGCGTGCAACAGTATAACTGGTAAGTGGTTCAACCTTTGCCTTGCTCCTGTTGCCGTCTTTATCACTCAGGTTAGCAAATTCATTGGCTGTTACGCTTTGAATCAGACCAACTGAAAGACCTTTGGATGTCGTTCCGCTCAATTTGATCGCACTCAATATTGATGTTTTGTCAGGTGTCTGAACAAATAAGTTTTCATTAGGAGAGATTGGTCTTGAAGGAGCATGTCCGATCCTTCTTGAGTAGAAGAGGCTCTGGTTGTCAAACTTATAGTCAAAAATAGTTAAGCCCTCAAGAAAAAATGGCCTCTTCTCCTCATAGAAGGTTTCAAAAGCCGTAAGGTTTATAACTGACGGGTCTGATTCAACCTGTCCGAAATCAGGGTTAACTGTCAGGTCAACAGTAAAATTACTGGAAATACCTATTTTAGCATCAAGTCCAACATTACCGCCCCATGCTCTTCCCTTATCAGTAAATGGATTCCCGGGTTCTTTCTTCATTGTTTTAAGATCTCCCAGAGTATATGGCATTATTTCGAGCCGGCGTGATTTCTTAAGACCCTTGATGCCGTGCAGTTCACCGAAATTAAAAAGCACACCAGGACCAGTCTTGCTCTGGATTTCCCAATCACTCTCTTCCTGAAGGCGCGATAACCATCGCCATACATGCAAACCCCAGACCTGTTCATCCTTATTGCTATAGCGTAACTGACTCAGGGGAATTTCATATTCTGCAACCCATGCAGAATCCTCGACTCCGGTTTTAACCTTAAAGACAGCGCTCCAATTGAGATCCCAATTGTTCGGGTTGAATAATACCAGATCAATTTTCTGGCCCCACGAAGTTACAGTGAATTCAAAGCCGGTACGATAGTCATGGTAACTGTCAAAGTTTACTCCGGCCATATCTCCGGCGAACTCATCGCGCACTCCTGCCTGCCTCAACATCTTCTTCGGCTCTCCATCGTGCGCACGGATAGCAACATAGAGGTTCCTGTCGTCATACTGAATATTAAACTCCGTGGGATATGAAGGTTTTGCCCCTTCATTAGGGATCCATTGTCTGAAATTCCCGGCCCATGTTCCATGCTTCCAGCACTCGTCATCAAGCTTACCATCGATAACCGGTTTGGCAGTAACCATACGTGATGTGGTGTAAGTAGGCTGAATCACCTTTTTATATGTTGTATCCTGCTGATTAATAGCTGACTGACCTGCAATGGTATAAAATACAGGGTTTAAAATGAAGACTGAGAATATCAACAAATTTTTTAAACTGGTTATAGATCGTAGCATCTGAACGGGTTAAAAGTAGGTTAGTTTAGTAATTTTTTCCAAATTTATAAGAATATCCTGTTATCAGACATGTTTTAAAGATTATTCCCGAAATATTGATAATACACTCATATAATACATCTTTAGTCAGATAGGTTTCAGACTTCTGATTTGAAAATGTTAAAATCAACTTCTGATTTGAAAATGTTAAAATCAACTCCTGATTTTCAAATCAATCTTATTATATTTAAAGTTAAATGCAAGACCCTGATTTACTAAAATAAATAATCAATTCCCTGCCATGAAAAAACAATTCTTACTGATCATTTTCATTTGTACAATCAGTTATTTATCAGTTGGACAGCCCCCAATAGGTGACTCGCAGATTAACCAGAAATCTGACATCATTATTTCAGCAGGAACGCTGAATACTGACTTTATTTATAAGGTTAACGGAAAAGATGGAAGACTTTACCAGATGTATCTCGGGTCGAAGCTTGCCACAGGATCTGATATAAAGCAATTAAGAGATCCTGGTCATCTGGCTTACGCAACATTCGGTACAGGAAATCTTTTTGAACCCGCTATCCGGATGACACATAATGATGGGAACCCTTCTCTGGAGCTCAAGTATGTCAGCTATAATGTTGAGAAATCAGATCCTGATATAATTATAACACATATTCTGCTCAAGGATCCTGAATACCCTGTTGAGGTTACTCTGCATATCAAAGCCTACCAGTCGGAAGATGTTATTGAACAATGGGTTGAGGTCGTACAGAAAGAAACAAAACCACTGACAATATTCAATTATTCTTCTTCGATGCTTCACTTTGATGCCGGTAAATACTGGTTAACCCAATTCCATGGAGACTGGGCAGAAGAGATGAAGATGCAGGAAAGTGAGCTTACGAGTGGGATAAAAATCATAGATACCAAGCTGGGAACACGTGCACATATGTACCAGACACCTGTATTCTTTCTCTCCCTGAATAATAAGTCAGATGAAAATACGGGTGAACTCATCGCAGGAACACTTGGCTGGTCAGGAAATTTCCGGTTCCTCTTTGAACTGGATGAGCAGAATTCACTTCGCATTATCTCAGGAATAAATCCATTCTCTTCAGAGTACACCCTGCAGCCGGGAAAACCGTTTAAAACACCTTCCTTTATTTTTACTTATTCAAATAAAGGAAAAGGTCTTGCCAGCAGGAACCTGCACCATTGGGCAATGAATTACGGGATTATGGATGGAAATAAGCCTCGTCTTACTCTCCTCAATAACTGGGAGACAACCTATTTCAAATTTGATGAACCTAAGCTTACCGGATTACTCGATGATACCAAAAAAATGGGGCTCGATCTCTTCCTCCTTGATGACGGTTGGTTTGCAAATAAATATCCGAGGAACAATGACATGGCTGGACTTGGTGACTGGCAGGAGAATAAATTAAAACTCCCTGACGGCCTGGGGTTTCTGGTCAAAGAAGCAGACAAGAGAGGTGTGAAATTTGGAATCTGGATAGAACCTGAAATGGTAAACCCAAAAAGCGAGCTGTACGAAAATCATCAGGATTGGGTTCTCAGGTATCCCAACAGACCCGAGGTATATTACAGAAATCAATTGACCCTCGATTTGACAAATCCCAAAGTTCAGGAATTCGTTTATAACACCATAGATGGAATGCTGACAAAGAATCCGGGTATTGCTTTTATCAAGTGGGATTGCAATAGTATGATAACCAATCCCTATTCCGCATATCTGAAGGATAAACAATCACATCTGTACATTGATTACGTCAATGGTCTTTACAGCGTTCTTGACAGGTTACGTCAGAAATATCATGATTTGCCCATTATGCTCTGTTCAGGAGGTGGTGGCAGGGTTGACTACGGAGCTCTTAAGTATTTTACCGAATTCTGGGCCAGTGATGATACTGATCCCCTTGAAAGAGTTTATATTCAGTGGGGGTACTCATATTTTTTCCCCTCATTTGCTGTTTGCAATCATATAACTTCATGGGGCAAACAGTCACTTAAATTCAAGACTGATGTGGCAATGATGGGTAAAATGGGTTATGACATTCCGGTTAATGAGCTTTCTGAAAAAGAATTAAAATTCAGTCAGGAAGCCATTGCAAATTATAAAAGGCTGAGTGATGTAATCTGGCATGGTGATCTATACAGGTTAATATCTCCTTATGAAGCCAACCGTGCCGTTCTTATTTATGTTAATAATACAAAAACAAAAGCAGTTCTGTTTGGGTATACTCTGAATTCAAGATTTGGAGAGTCATTCAACCGAGTACCTCTTCAGGGACTTGATCCTTCAAAAACTTACAAAATAACTGAAATCAATATATCTCAGGAAGGAAGAAGATTTGGTCCATCGGAGAACGGGAGGATCTATTCAGGTGATTACCTGATGAAGATCGGACTTACAGTAGGAACCGGGGTTGCACTTTCCAGTGTGGTGTATGAAATTACAGAATAGTTATTATTTATATCCATTGGCAAGAAAGGTCGCTACCCCTCTTTACATACCAGTTTCAGGAGAATGATCGGAGGCAGTTTGGATTCCTTCAGCTACTTCGGGTATAATACCCATTCTGACATAGACTGGTCTTACTATTGCTTTTAATTCGGGCAATTTTCTTAAAAAGAACAGAGCGCCGATAATACAGGAAATACCCCCGGCAAATATAGTCCAGGGAGTTCCAATAACTTTCGCCATGGAACCTGCAAAAAGGCTGCCGAATGGAGCTGTTCCCATGATCGCCATGCTATAAAAACTCATCACACGTCCGCGCTTATCATCTTCGGTAATTGTTTGCAGAATAGTATTACTTGCTGCTGCCTGCATCATCATTCCTAATCCAATAAATATCATCAGAACCAGGGAAAGAGGAAAAATCCTTGAGAACGATAACCCCAGGAGTCCCGTCCCAAAAACAATTGCAGAAGCAGGAACTATCCTCCCGAGTTTTATGACTGACTTCCTTGAAGCCAGAAAAAGTGCTCCCGTCAGTGCTCCAAAGCCCGCGGCACCCATCAGGAATCCATAAGTATGTGATCCACCGTGCAAAATTTCTTTGGCAAAAACTGGCATAAGAACAGTATACGACATGCCCATCAGGCTCGATATGCTCAGAAGTATAAGAAGATGCTTTATTGGAGCGAATCCGAAAGTATATTTAAATCCTTCAGTCAGCTGTTGCAGAATGGGCTCCTCCGTTCTGTCTCTTACTTTCGGACTCAACCTCATCATCAGCAGGGAAGCTATCACAAAAATATAGCTGACCGAATTAAGCATGAAACAGATTCCTTCGCTTGTGGTAGCAAGCATTACACCTGCTATTGATGGTCCTATCAGCCTAGCTCCGTTAAACATCAGTGAATTTAGGGCAATCCCGTTTCCAAGATCTTCTTTCTTATCAACCATGTCTATAACAAATGAGTGACGGGCAGGTACATCAAATGCATTCACACATCCCAGAAGAATACTCAAAAGGATAATTTCCCAGATCTGGATCACTCCGGTAAGACAGAGTATCGCCAGAACAGCTGCCTGAACAAGAGAAATAATTTGTGTAGCCAGAAGTACGTGATATCTGTTCCACCGGTCAGTAAGGACTCCTGCAAAAGGAGAAAGTATGAATGTTGGGATCTGACCTGCAAAACCAACTACGCCGAGAAGCAGAGCTGAGCCGGTCATATGATAGACTAGCCATGGCATGGCAATCCTCTGCATCCATGTGCCGATCAGAGATAGACTTTGTCCGCTGAAGAATAGTCTGTAGTTCCTGTATTTCAGCGACCGGAATATCGTATTGAATCTGTTAGTATTGTTCTTGTGAATATCCCGGCTCATAAGTTTTTTATACAAATGTAGGGACATGCGATGGCATGTCCCTACAAATTATGAAACTATTTAAATAGAATTTCTTATTTTTTAACAGGAGCTATATCCATTACATAAAATGAATCAGGTTTTGGAGTGCGTCTTGGTCTGGGGTTTTCGGTAGTTGCAGCAGGTGCGGGATTAAACTCAGCAGTTGGTGCATAGATGTGATGAGTTCTTGTATCAAGGGCCAGCGTTCTGGCACCTCCAACGGTTGTAATAGTCTCCACAACTTTGAAATTATCCTTGTCAACCTCCTGGACAACTGTCATTGTACCTTCGCCATTCGAACTGTAAGCTCTTTTCATTCCGGGGTCAAACTTTACGCCATCGCAACCATCACCAATAGGTAAATTCGCTACAACTTTACCGGTTATTGCATCAACTACGACCATTAGTTTATTGCCGCATACAGCAAACAGGCGATGTGTTTCATTATCAATTGCAAGTCCGCTGGCTTCCTCTCCCGGAGCTATCGGCCATGATTTATCGACTTTAAGTGTTTTTGTATCAATAACTGAAATCAAACTCTTGTCTTCAATGTTGACATAAACTTTTCCGTTTCCGTCGGATACAGGGAACTCGGGTTTGCCTTCGAGTGCAATAGTTCCCGTTACAGCATTTGTAACAGCATTTATAACTGTAGCATTTGATGATCTGCCATTAAATACAAATACCTGTTTTGAAAACTGGTCATACATAATTGCGTCAGGATTCTCACCAGTGACTTTTACGTCAGTAATTACTGCAAGTGTTTTAAGATCTATAATTTTAACAGATGAATTTCTTCCAACACTGATAAAAGCTTTACTCAAATCAGGGGCAACTGCTATTCCGTGAACACCAGGCGTATCATTAATGGTGCCCGACAACTGTCCTGTCTTAAAATCCACTACCTGTACAACAGTTCCATGGGATACAAATAAGCGGTTACCTGCTTCATCTACGGTAAGATAATCCCATCCGCCCTCACCGGGAAGGTGAATCTTATTTACAATGCTATACTCAGATCTGGTATTCTGACCAAAGAGAGTTGCTCCGGAAAGAAGGAGAAGGAAGCAACTTGTTAAACCTGATGTTCTTTTCATTTTTAATAAATTTAGTTTTAAAATTTGTCTAATATATCATTGACAGCGATACAGTGTGAAATATTCCGTTGAACTGTCAGGTAATCACGAAATAAATACTTATTTATAAAGTTTACTAGAAATCCAATTACTAAAAACAGCAATTTTATCAGGTTCAGAATAGTCGGAATAAGAATAACACAAAGATAACCAGGATAGTAAGAAGCGAAACACCTATCGGGAACCATACCGGGGCAATCCATGGTTTAGGAATAAGGAAAAGGACATCGATTGTAGTAAAAGTTGGAGGCCATTTTATTAAAATATAGAGCGATAAATAGTAAAACAAATCCCAGAACGCAAAAGTCCATAAAAAGTATACTCCTTTTTCAATCCATGATTCCCCTGAAATATATGCAATAATTACAAGCATAATGATAGTAGCAGCTTCACGGGTCATTTCAATGTGTAATAGCCTTTCCGGAATTTTACCTACCGATTCTTTATTCGATTCCGAGTCAAGCATCCCAAGAGTTTTCCTCAGATACACAACTACAACACCTTCAAGATGCGCCATAGCTATTCCGAAGATTGCCAACAGTAATAATATTGTTCCCATACGCCTATCTATATTTTAACACAAATGCATTCACTTCATCACAGAAAAGTTTCTCATCCTGAAGTATAAGGTTATGGCCGCTAATTGGCGAGATAACCATTTTCTTATCAGCTGAAGAAATCTTGTTATAAAAATCCTCACCCAGCTCAACCGGACAAATAAAATCATATTTACCCCATAAGCATAAGACGGGTATTGTGACTTTATAAAGAGATCCCGAAAAGTTCGATACGGCAAGCTCTTTATTGAAATTTGAATCTTCCGAGTACAATAGGTTTACGAGAATTGAAGTCAATGGTGACTTATCTGTAATTGTGTGGTCTAAAACCGTACCCACTAAATTGATCTTTTTTACGCTTTTGATGTATGTTTCTGCCTTCATGCCATATGTTTCAAGTTGTTGAGATTCTTCAATTGAAAAATTTCCTGTATGTTGGAGGCAGTACTGAATAATTTTTTCCCATTTAGCCGTTTTTTTGCTTTTAGGCACCTCTGACAGTCCGGTGTTTAACAACATTTGCCTTGTCAGGGTATCATTAAGCGGATAGTTGTGGCTTCCATCGGCATTAATAAGACCTTTTATCATACTCTGACCTTCAGGACGGGTGATAAAATCAGCAGCCACGAGCCCTCCGAAGCTGTGACCGAGCAGAAACAGGCTCATATTCTGACCATAACGGTATTTCAGAACCTCAATTACCTTTTTTAGATCGTCGATCATCTGGTCGAGATGCAGATAGGTTCCATTCGAACCACCCTGAGAAGCCCCGGCATTCCTTTGATCCCAGTAAACCATGGCACAGTTATTCTCAAGATTCCTGCTAATATAGCTCGTGTTGTATACATAAGAACTTGCACCGGGCCCGCCATGAATTAGTAAAATGAACGTGTTGCTTGCAGTGTTTCCTTCCACGAGTACACGCATGGAAGCGCCTGCATTCTCAACATAAAAAACATCAGACGCTTTTTCAGAAATAGTGATAGTCTCTTTCTGGCAGGAGGATAAAAAAAGTAATAATATGATCAGACTGGCAATCCTCATTCCTTACCTGAATTTATGTCTTTTTAACTAATGCTTTTGCTTTTCGTGGTGAATACTTTATACCAAGTTCAAGAACGGGTCTGAAATATATTGTACTGTTATATGGAAACATTGTGATCATATTAAATCTGGTATACATCAAAACAGGAATTTTTTTCTTCATTGAAAAATCGTACCCGAAACCACCTCCGGCAGTTATCATTGCATAATAATAACCTGCTTTATGATCAATCGAAACAGTGCCATTGTCATTTACTTCATAAGTTGTACCTGCTAAAAATGTCCGGCTTACTCCCGGTCCTATAGAAAACTCTGAGGAAAAGCCATCCGATCTTATTCTTCTCAATAACCATTCTATAGTCAGGTAGATATTATCATGAAACTGCGGATGATGATACCAACTTATAGTTCCTGATATGTATCTTTTCTTATAAAAAGATTTTAAAGACGGTTTCACAATCAAATCCATGTATTTCATGCAGAGCACCGGAATTTCAATTCCTGTGGTTAGGCCAGGATAAATTATTGAACTGTTATAGGCCAGTTTCAGGTTATAATGACAATTATATGGTTTATTTACTGTGTCACTCTGAGACTGACACGATAAACAATAGAGAATGCCTAATATGGAAATTATTGTTTTCAAAATTGTTTTTCAGCCACAAATTTAGTTCTATTTCATATTTCATCCTCAATTATTATTAAAACTTAACAGGGTGATTGATTTCTTTATATTACTTTGCAGTGAACATTTGATTAATGTTAAAGTACTTTAGCTTGATATGATCAAAACATTATTACTTATCGGCTCCGGTGGTTTTTTAGGGAGTATTTCCAGGTTTCTTGCATCCCGTTTATTACAGAACAACTTTCCTTCAGCCTTTCCTTTCGGCACTTTCTTTGTAAATATTTCCGGTTGTCTGTTTATAGGGCTAATATATGGATTCTCTGATAGAAGCTCTTTATTAACACCGGGTTGGAAAATGTTTCTTGCAGTTGGATTTTGCGGAGGATTCACTACTTTTTCAACCTTTGCAAATGAAAACCTTGCATTGCTGAGAGATGGTGATTTCTTTCATTTTTTTATTTATACAGGCCTAAGTGTATTTCTTGGAATAACGGCGACCTTTCTGGGTGTTTTAATAACAAAAATATAGTCCAGCCATGAAATCTGACGATAAAGCTAAGAGGTTAAGAATTTATGTAAGTTCAACTGATAAATATGAACACTCCCCTCTTTATGAGGCAATTGTGTATGCTGCCAGGTCATCTGGACTGACAGGTGCAACGGTACTGAAAGGTATTATGGGGTTTGGAGCCAGCAGCGAGATATACAGTAATAAATTGTGGGAATTATCGGATAAAGTACCTCTGGTAATTGAGATAGTAGATGAATCACATAAAATTGACCCATTTATAGAACATATCAAACCGTTTTTTGATAAAGCCGGCAAAGGGCACATGATCACACTTGATGAG
>Ga0302271_10001743_pt1 | contig 20599 bp, 18 predicted proteins | sample III_Bog_N1_1_FD_198767 | JGI IMG/M metagenome (GOLD analysis project Ga0302271, IMG submission 198767) | Peat permafrost microbial communities from Stordalen Mire near Abisko, Sweden - III_Bog_N1_1 | ecosystem: Environmental > Terrestrial > Soil > Wetlands > Peat | place: Sweden: Abisko... | reverse complement strand
TCATCATAAAGTAGAGTCCAAAAAACATGATTTCGCCGTGCGGAAGGCTCTTCATAACATCTGAACCGGGATAGAGGTGTAATGAAAATTTATGACCCCATTCGAAATATTTATTCATCATAAATACTCCGGCCAGAATTAAGGTGATAAATATCAAACCTATAGCAATATTAGGCCGGTTCTTTTGAATCGCGGTCAGCGACATGGCCACTGTCATACTGCTCACAAGCAATACAACGGTATTGGTTGCCCCGATAAAAGCATTGAGTTCGAGCGCTGCCTGGTGAAAATCTTCGGAATATTTCGATCGCATCACCGCATAAACGATAAAGAGTCCGCCGAACAGGAAAAGTTCGGTGAAGAGGAATAACCACATCCCCATTTTTCCGGTATCGCTATCGATGTATTCACTGTGTTCGGTTGTCGACATAAATCTGATTTATTATTTTGACTTTGTATAAGGATGATCGAAAACATAAGGATCGCGGGTAATCGTTGGCACTTCATCAAAATTCTCATGAGGAGGTGGTGAAGGAATTTGCCACTCAAGGGTAACACCATGCCACGGATTTGCAGGTGCGATTGCTCCGCGGTTGCGATGGTAAACCAGGTTGGAAATCATTCCAATCAGACCAATTATAAGTATAAATGCACCAATTGAAGAAATCATCTGCCCGGTTTGGAATTGAGGATCATAATCGAAATAACGGCGGGGCATACCCTGAAGACCAATTATAAACATCGGGAAATAAAGGACATTAAACCCGGTAAAAAGTATTCCCCAGGCAATATTTGCCCATCGGATGTTGTACATCCTTCCATACATCTTGGGATACCAATAATGGATAGCGGCAAAGAATCCAAATCCCATCCCTCCAAATATAATGTAATGGAAATGTGCAACCACAAAATCAGTATTGTGTGTCTGAATATTTGTTCCTAATGAACCCAGCGTAAGACCCGTAAATCCACCGATGGTAAAGAGAAAAATAAAAGAGATGGCATACAGAAGCGGAGGTTTCAGATCAACAGACCCGCCATACATTGTAGATAGCCAGTTGAATACTTTGATGGCGCTCGGTATGGCGACAATGAAGGTTAGTAGGGAGAAAAACCATCGTGCCTGGTAGCTCATTCCGGAGGTAAACATATGATGGCCCCAGACAAAATAACCTACAAGTGCAATGGCCAGACTCGACAAGACAATAGGCATATAACCAAAGATTGGTTTCTGGCTAAAAGTTGGAAATATTTCGGAAACAACTCCCATGGCAGGCAAAATCATCACATATACTGCCGGATGAGAATAGATCCAGAAAAGGTGCTGATACAGAACAGGGTCTCCTCCGAGTGCCGGATCAAAAAATCCAATTTGCAGCGTTCGCTCAGCAATCACCATCAACAAAGTAATCCCGATAATGGGAGTCGCCAGAAGCTGAATCCATGCTGTTGCATAAAGTGACCAGGGGAAAAGCGGCATCCGGAACCATGTCATTCCCGGTGCCCGCATACGGTGGATTGTTACGATGAAATTTAAACCGGTAAGAATGGAGGCAAAACCAAGTACAAAGGCGGCAGTGAGTGCAATGACAATATTAGAATTTACCTCTGCACTGTAAGGAACATAAAATGTCCAGCCAGCATCGGGTGAATGACCACGGGCAAACTGAGAATAGAGTCCAAGGCATGCTCCTGTAATATAGACATACCATGAAAAAAGGTTGAGCTTCGGAAAGGCAACATCTTTTGCACCAATCAAAATCGGTAGAAAAAAGTTTCCAAATACGGCGGCAAGCCCCGGAATCACTACAATAAAAATCATAATGATACCATGAAGGGTAAACATCGCATTATAAGTCTGGGCATTCATAATTGTTTCGCCCGGCGCGATCTTCTCTATCTTCATCAGCAGTCCTAAAACCGCAGCAGAACAGAAGAATATGGTAATAGAATAGAGATAAAGCAGACCAATGCGCTTATGGTCGGTGGAACTTAACCACGACCAAATGCCTGTCTTGTGATTCAGGTAATTTAGCGGAGCCGTTGGTGACGAATTGTAGTTCATTACTTATTAACTTTAGATGTTTTTCTCCTTGCGGAAATTAATAGCCAGGCTCCAAAAAATAGCCCTATAATCAATATAAAAGAGCCAATTAACCGTGTAAACTGCAGCGTATACGATTTGCTTTGTGTATCATAGGCAAAACAATAATCGAGAAGTTTGTTACTCGTAGGTCGGGCCAGCCCTTTTTGAGCTTCAACAACCGCCATTTTCACATCGAAAGGGAGAAATGTAATTCCGTACAGGTAACGGGTTATTTTCCCCTGGGGACTGATCATGATAATTGTGGATGGATGGGCAAAATCGAGCCCTGTCGGTTTATACCTAAATCCTACAGCCTCTGTTATTTTCTGAATATTTTCCAATTCTCCGGTCAGGTAAAACCAGCTTGCGCGATCTTTCTCCTGCATTTTCTGAACGAAATTGAGCTTCTTCTGCCTTGCCTTTTCGGGCGTATCCTTTGTGTTAAAACTGATTGTGATAATGTCGAAATCTTTTCCAATCGACATATCCATCCGGCTAACGACATCGGCTATCCCATCAAGCAATGGACTGCACAGACCCGGGCAGTCGAAATAAACAAACGACAGTATGGTCGGTTTATTGATCATACTACCAAGCGTAACCGTATCATTTTTTTCGTTGAAGAATTTCAGATCCAGGGGAATTGTATCTCCAAGTTTCTCAACAATACCGATTTCGACTTCCCGCTTAATCGGTAATTGAGCATAGGTATTGAATATTAAAACAACTAATAATAAAAAAATCAATATTCGTTTCATCTGGAATTTATTAATTAAATATTATTTGTTCTCACTTTCGAAGGCCATTCCTGCAATCATCAGTGATCCTCCCAACAAAGAGGTATCTTTCAATAATTCGATCAAAGCAAATCTCCACTTTTCCGGGTCAAACAACGCCGGAATATGAATGGTCAGAATAAAAATCAGCAGCAGAATGGATAGTAGAATGGTCGAAACCTTTATGTATTTATTAAATATAATACTAAGACTTGCCATGATCAGGAATATCCCGGTCAGAATAATTGTGTACGGTCCGAGTGGAATAAATGAAGAAACAGATCCGATGTAAAAATCGATAAAAAGGAAATGGTTCAATCCAAATATTGCAAAAGGAATCGCGAAAAGCATTCGTCCGATCATTGACACATTTTTCATATTATTCAGATTTAATATTTGTTAATAAATATTCGTTTTATTAATCAACAGGTTTGCTTTCTTTCCTTAACCCTGCTTTGTAAATTGCCCTGATCTGCATGAGCACATAAAATATGAATCCCCATACTGCCAATACTGTAAATGTATAAGCAAGTAACAACCAGATTGGTGTCTTTTGTACAACATTCCACATGGCGCGTTGTTCATTCAGTGGTGGACGATAAGTGGGAACGCCAATCGCAAGTGTTGTATCGGCTTTTGCCTCGCCAAATGCTGCCTCATCGGACAATTTTGCCACAAGTTGCACAAATCCAGCAGAATCGCCTGGGAGATCTTTGGGAAAATTAAACAGTGCTTTTCCTTGTGCATCGGTATTGCGTGCCTCATCAATCAGCAGGTTCCCAAAATATCTTTTTGCGAACAATTTTGCTTCAGCTCCGGCAACAGGTTGTAGCTTGTTCTCCTTCATCCCCGAAATAAGCATTTGAACCTGGTTCTTATCTTTGATCCAGGAGACCAGAATTTTAACATCTGATGCAGCTGTCCCCGAAAGTCCAGTTTTTGTATCAACTACCTGAACATATTTTTCGTTGTAACTCCGGATAAATGAAATCACACGCCATATATCTGTAGACGAAAGGATATTCTTAAATGACGGCATTGGAGCACGTCCCTGAACAAGTTTGAAGTGTAGTGCGCCATCCGAGTTTGTTTGCATTTTTATAGAAGCTACGTCTGGTGGAAGTGGAACAAGTTTAATCACATTGTTCTTGCCTGGATCACCGTGGCAGGATTTGCAATTGGTATTGTAAAGATCAGCTCCCACCTTACGCGTGGAATCATTAAATGCAAATGGACTAAGCTTTGCTCCATCTTCGGCGGGAACTACCCATTCCTGGGCAGACAACTTTAAAGTGATCAACACGATCAATACAAGAAATAAATATTTTTTAATCATATGCTTTTTGTTATCGCTTATTCTTCTGATTTATGATCTTTCTCGCTTTGCTCTTCAGCCATTTCCCAAATTGGAATAACCGGGAATAATTTGAACAGTACGGTTATAATGATCACGGCAAGCAGGATGGTTCCCATCGTGATGGCTGATTCAATTACAGTAGGCTGATATACCATCCAGGCTTGGGGAACGAATTGCTTGGGCAAAAATGGATTTTCCTGTGTGGGAACTACTATTAAATACCTCTTAAACCATGCTGCAATCAACACAACTACCGAAATGATAAACATCGGCAGTGGCTTTCTGAAAAACTTAAATAATAACAGGATAATCGGAAAAATAAGACCAAGTAGCTGAACGCTCCAAAACATTGGGGCATATTCCCCTACAAAAAGATCATGAAGATGCACAGCATCGGCAGTTTTCAATTTGTAAGCAGGCACAAGGTATTCGTTGATGTTGAAATATAGATAAACGAGAGAAACCAGAACCAAAAGCTTGCCCATCATATCAAAATGGTAATTAGTGAGGTATTTATCGAGCTTATAATTCGTTCGTGCAAAATACATCATGATCACAACGGCTGCAGAACCGGCAACAAAAGCACCTGTAAGAAAGTAAGGACCAAAAATTGAACTGTCCCATCCTGGGCGCAAGGTTACTGCTAATAACCATGATGTTACAGTATGTATTGCAAATGCGGTCGGAATGATGATGATTAATAAAATACGAACCGATTTCAAAAGTATTTTATATTGCTGCGGCGTATGATTCCAGTTTACCGACAGAACTTCATAAGTTGATTGTAACCATTTAGGCGTATGCCCAATTCTGCCCTTGCTGATTGCCAAATCGGGAATTAGAGGAAGTAAATACAGCAAAGTGCTAAGAACCAAGTAGGTCGTTACGACGGTAACATCCCAAAGGATCGGTGATTGGATTCGGCCATACATAAATACATAGGGAAGTCGCTCGGGTCGTCCCATGTCTGAAACGATTACAAGACCGGCAATGGCAGCAAACGCGACTGCTATGATTTCGGCGATACGGGCGATTGGTTTCACCCATTTGAATCCCATCAACCCAAGCACCGAACTGATCAACATCCCAACAAGGCTGGTGGCAACAAAGAAAATAAAGTTGGCAATATACATTCCCCAACTCACATAGTCACGCAGACCGGTTACGATTAAACCTTTATCCCACTGAATATAATACGCGTAGATGCATCCCGAAAGCGAGATGATGAGAAAACCCATCCAGACTAAAAATCCTTTCGAAATTCCAACAGGTCTTAGAATATCAGTTGCAATTGAATCGAGTCTTTTATCGAACAAAAAGTCTGTATTCACTTCTGATGCCATAGTTTTGGTTATTATTTTGAAAACTCAATGTATTTATTTTAATGTCTGGTTTGCAGAGATGCACGGCCGTGCATCTCTGCAAATGGCATCGCTACAATTATGTTTTTTCCTTGTTTTGATCCCTGTCATCTTTAAATTCAAACAACCTGTTTTTGGGCGGCAGGTAGAAAACCCTTGGCTTCGTTCCCAATTCTGGCATCAGATGATAACCCCCGTTCACACGGAGCAGTTCACTAAGCCGGTAGGTTTCTTTGGTAGTACCATTTGTAACTGCGTCCTGATTTTCATCCCCAAAATAATAAACACCATTGGGACACGCGGATACACAGTAAGGTAATTTTCCTTCACGAAGCCGGTCTGAACTGAACAGACATTTTGAAATGGTCCCTTTTTTTTGCGGAACATTTAACTCAATATTGTAAGGTTTACCTTTATCAGCTTCCGCCATCAATGGTTCTTCCCAGTGAAACAGACGAGCCGAATACGGACAAGCTGCAATACAAAACCGGCAACCGATACATCGCTCATTATCAATTAGAACAATCCCATCTTGCCGTTTAAATGTCGCATTTACAGGACATACCGCAACGCAAGGCGGATTATCGCAGTGCTGACATGGTTTTGGCATATAATAAGGGGCCGTTTCAGGCGACTCCTGCATTACCAGCGTATTGATATGATACTCATAAGGACGCAAATGGTGTGCACCCTGGCAAGCGGTAATACACTTCCGGGCATTGCGGCATTTCGAAAGATCGATCACCATTACAAAACGGTGTCCTTTTAATCCTTCCCTACCTTGCCTTTGCAATTCTGTCATATCCAGCTTGACATCTTTGATCTGATCACGAGGAACCTCCACGAGGCGATTATCGGCAGTTAGTACCTTTACCATATCGTGATTAGGTTTTGATACCTCGTATTCGTGTCCCGAATAGATTGCTGCTCCACCGGCAGCAGCAGCAGCGCCAATCAAACCGAAGTTTTTGAAAAATTTACGCCTCGAATTTGTATTTTCCCCGGCGTGGTTGCTATCGTGATTTATATTATTGCTATTACTCATAAATAGTATTTGACCTGTTAGTTTAAAGCTTGGAGCGAAGGCTATCGAGTGGAATTGATTTAATGGAGGCAACAGTATATCCTGAAGCGAGGATCTTTTCTTTCATCTGAACAGTATCTGCAACATCCGGCATAAATTCGACAAATGCTTTACCGTTCTTAAAATTAGCTTTGACCTGTTTTACACCTTTCAGGCTGCCAATACCTGACTGAATTGTCTGTTCGCAACCAGTACATGTCATCCCCTGAATTGCCAATTCAACAGCAATTGTTTTAGCATTTTCCGAAACCGTTGATACTAATTCAGCTGAACTTTTTTTGGTGGTGGCATTGTTACAACTGAATGCGAAAAAAAAGCAAATGATAATGAGAAATCTCATGCGAAAAAGTATTTAATAATTAATTATATGCAATTTTGTTACAATTTGATTTAGATCAGAAAATTAAACAATTATATACGAAAAGATGAGTTGGAAACCGAGTAAATAGTTCGGTTAAAACTTCAATATTATTGAACAAATTGCAATAAGAAATGTTCATTGTGTAAACGAAAGTTAATTGTGTTTTTGGATGAAAAAGATATTTCAATTTTATATCGACGGCTTTAGAGGGATGACTTTAGGTCGTACCCTATGGGCGATTATCCTGATCAAACTGTTTATTCTTTTTTTCGTGCTGAAGCTTTTCTTCTTTCCTAATTTATTAAAACGAAACTTTAGTAATGATAAGGAGAGGGGAGATCACGTTATTGAAAATTTTACAAAAACTAAATAATATACTATGAACGAAATCGTTGATCTGTCCCTGATCGATTGGTCGAGGGGTCAGTTTGCCCTTACTGCATTGTATCATTGGCTATTTGTGCCCCTTACTTTAGGAATCACATTTATCCTGGCGATCATGGAGACCATTTATTACAAAACAGGAGACCCGGAATGGAAGAAAATAACGCGGTTTTGGATGAAGGTCTTTGGAATTAACTTTGCGATCGGAGTAGCAACCGGAATTATTCTTGAATTTCAATTTGGAACGAACTGGTCGTATTATTCCTGGTTTGTAGGCGATATTTTTGGGGCACCTCTTGCCATCGAAGGGATCATGGCATTTTTTATGGAATCGACCTTTATTGCTGTCATGTTTTTCGGATGGGATAAGGTAAGTAAAAGGTTTCACCTGGTTTCGACCTGGCTTACAGCAATTGGTGCAAATTTGTCTGCCTTATGGATTCTGGTTGCGAATGCCTGGATGCAAAATCCTGTTGGGATGCAGTTTAATCCCGATACTGCGCGAAATGAGATGGTCAATTTTTGGGATGTATTTCTTTCTCCAATGGCCATCAATAAATTTCTCCATACAATCTCGTCTGGTTTTGTTCTTGCGGGCGTCTTTATAATTGGGGTTTCAGCCTGGTTTCTGTTAAAGAAACGAGAGGTGCCATTTGCCAAAAAGAGTATTCTTGTCGCGGCAATATTTGGTTTTTTAAGTTCCCTGTTTTTGGTAACGACTGGCGACGGTTCTGCCCGACTGGTTGCTGAAAAACAACCAATGAAACTGGCTGCAATGGAAGGACTTTACACTGGAAAGAACGGGGTCGGACTTGTAGCTTTCGGAATTTTCTCCCCGACAAAGACCGATCCGGAGAATGAAAAATTGCACGATTTTTTATTCAAAATAGAAATTCCAAATGCCTTATCCTATATGATTCACCGTGATGCCAATGCGTTTGTTCCTGGCGTGAAAGATTTGATCAACGGAAACACAGCCGTGGGTATTATCTCTGCTGCTGACAAAATTTCACGAGGTAAAATGGCAATCGAAACGCTTCGCAACTATAAAAACGCACTTTCGGAAGGACGCAAAGACGAAGCATTACAATTGAGGGAGAAATTCATGTCGAAGGATTTTCATGATAATTATTTCAAATATTTCGGTTATGGCTTTTTGAAAAATTCCAACGATTTAATTCCAAGCATCCCGCTGGTATTTTATAGTTTCCACATCATGGTAATTTTAGGTAGTTGGTTTTTGCTCTTTTTTATATTATCCATATATTTAATTGTAAACGATGATATTACAAAACGACGATTGTTTCTGAAGATTGCTATCTTCACGATTCCTCTGGTCTATATCGCACAAATGGCCGGTTGGACAGTTGCTGAGGTCGGACGTCAGCCTTGGGTTGTTCAGGATCTGTTGCCAACCATGGCTGCCGTTTCAAACATCGACGCTGGTGCCGTAATTGTCACATTTTGGCTTTTTGCATTGATTTTCACACTATTGCTTATTGCCGAAATTAAAATAATGACTACCCAAATTAAAATTGGACCTAAAGAAGGAGGACACTGATCATGTTTGAACAATTAAGCCATTTAACCCTCCAACATTACTGGTGGGCTATTATATCACTTCTTGCTGCACTGCTGGTTTTTCTGTTGTTTGTGCAGGGTGGCCAGTCGCTGATTTACGAGATGGGTAAGACCAGAAATGAAAGAACTATGATTCTGAATACGCTCGGACGTAAATGGGAATTTACATTTACAACCCTCGTTACTTTTGGAGGTGCTTTCTTTGCCTCTTTCCCGTTGTTCTATTCAACCAGTTTCGGAGGTGCCTATTGGGCTTGGATGGCACTGCTGTTTTGCTTTATCATACAAGCGGTATCATATGAGTACCGGAGCAAGCCAAAAAACTTCCTGGGGCAAAAAACATTCGATGCTTTTCTGTTTGCCAACGGAATATTGGGACCGATCCTGATCGGAGTTGTAGTAGGAACTTTCTTCAACGGCGCAGAGTTTTCGATCAGTAACCTTAATGCTTCAACATGGCAACATCCTGCAAGAGGACTCGAAGCTGTATTGAATATCAACAATGTTGCACTTGGTTTGGCGGTCTTCTTTCTTGCAAGAATTCTGGCACTCCTTTATTTTATGAATTCAATCGACAACGAAGTTTTGTTTGGTCGTTCAAAGAAGCACTTGTTTTATAATACTGTTCCTTTCCTGGTCTTCTTCCTTTTCTTTGTAATCCGGCTTGTTTTAAAAGATGGTTATGCCTACAATCCGGAAACCATGGTTGTTTCGATGGAGCCTTCTAAATATTTCACAAATCTGGTTCAGATGCCGGTTGTATTAATTCTCTTTCTTGCAGGAGTACTTGCCGTTTTATGGGGAATTATTTCATCAATATTAAAAGATCAAACCCGTGGAATCTGGTGGGCTGGTGGAGGAACTATTTTTGTGGTTTTCTCTCTTATGCTGATTGCCGGTTATAATAATACCTGTTATTATCCTTCAAATTACAATCTGCAGTCATCGTTGAATATTGTAAATAGTTCCTCCTCAAAATTTACCTTGAAAACGATGAGCTACGTATCACTGGCAGTTCCTTTTGTTGTTGCCTATATCTGGTATGCCTGGAAAGCGATCAACGTAAAGAAAATCACAGAAGGTGAAGTGACGGGTAACACCGAAGGTCATATTTATTAACTTATAATAGAGTAAGATATGGATTATTTCATTCAGATATTGTGGTTGCTATGTTGGCCGGCACTGATTTACATCAGCTATTTATCAGTCACCTGGGCGGTGAAACGGTATGAAAAAGAGTTGGAAGAATAAGCCTTTGAATAAGTTAAAGCGGAAAATACCCAATATTTTTCATATTCCAAAATTCATTGTCATTTAGGAAAACGAAGAACCGTCCTGACCAGAAAATGAAAAGTTTTTTGCTTGATCGCGTTACTTCCGGCATGGCCTATTACTTTTTTTCGGAAGTATTAAGTTGGCGGATTGCTATTCTTTTGTCAAATATGTCTTGAACTGATTCCTAAACTACTTGCAATTGCATTTGCTGGTAGTTTAGGAATTAAAGTTTTTAATTGGTTAATTTTTATCTGTTTAAGATATATCCAGGAGGTCAGTTAATCCGTCTTCGATAACTTAATATTGGGTTTTTCAGGCGTCATTTTATGCTTAATAACAATGCAAGAAATGGAAGAAGTCAGAAATACGGAAACGAATACGCCGAAAAAGTAAGAACCACCTCCAGAAACAGTACTTTTGCAAAAAAATTTAAGGTGCAAACCTAAATCGAGATTTTCCTTTGCAACTATTTTCAAATTGAAATTTTAAATTCAAAGTTAAATCGTTTTTAAACTGAAATTCATGCAGGTAACAGTAAACAGAAAGAAGTTTATATTTTCACCCGATTCTTCCAGGGTAATCGCCCGTTTTTTGTACATGAGTGATGAAAGGTCCGCTGATATAATCAGAAATGTATTGGCGATGCCTCCAAATGAAGTAAATATTGCAATGAGTCAGTTGCTCAGAGGATATTCACGGCGTCACCGAAATATTTCACGCATATTTGAGAAGTATTTTGACCGGCTGGCACCAATCTTCGATAAGATTGAAGTTAACGAAGAGGATCTCACCGCATCGCAGAAAGCACTGATTGGTTCTTATTTTACAATGGAATACTCCATCGAATCTGCTGCGTTTTTCAACCCTTCTATTGTGGCAGATCCTGATCAGTCAGAAATAAGATCGGATGAAATTAGGGTGATTTTTAGTTTTCGGGCGACTGGCGAAGGGCACATTTCGTCAATCGTTTTTCGTTCGGGGATTCTTGACAAAAATAATAATTTGAGCATTGAGCCCGTTGGTAAAATGCTTGCAGAAGCGGATGTAATCAAGCGGCACGTTTACGATAAGAAGTCATTTCAGTTAAAACTGGAGGAGATGAAAGACACAATAAATGTTATTTCTCCGGTGATCATCGACAAACTTGATGAAATGCAGGATCAGGAAAATAGTATCTCACCTGCTATTGTAGATAAACCTGTTGAGGTGCAAGCTCCGGAAACTACTGTTTCTCCTGATTTCATCTTAGATAAACTTGGGGACAATTTTACATATGGCGAGTTGATGAAGAATCTTGAATTGGCAAGGAAGGATCCGGATATTCAGGAAGATCATTTGAAGATAATCAATCAGATGATGTGGCTGGCTTCCTCACACTATGAGATTCACTTTTCGATTGATTCAGCGATCTCTGAAAGAGTCATTTTCCCGATCTCTGCAACTGAACAAAGAGGTATAGAAGATGCCCGTTTCGTGAAATTCACCGATGATAATGGAGAAGTGACTTATTACGCCACTTATACAGCATACGATGGAATGGCGACCTTACCTAAACTGATCAGTACCAAAGATTTTTACGATTTTAAAATATTGCCAATTAATGGCGAAATTGCCCAAAACAAAGGAATGGCTTTGTTTCCACGAAAGATAAAAGGAAAGTATGCCATGTTGTGCAGGATTGATGGAGTTAATAACTACATCGCTTATTCTGACAGTATTAATATTTGGCGTACAGCCAAAATTATACAGCGACCTAAATATCCGTGGGAGCTGGTTCAAATAGGCAATTCAGGTTCGCCTATTGAAACAACAGAAGGATGGCTTGTAATTACACATGCAGTTGGATCGATGCGGGAATATACGCTTGGAGCCTCGTTGTATGAACTTGAGAACCCAGAGAAAGAGATCGGAAGGTTGAGTAGTCCTTTAATCGTTCCGAATGAATCAGAAAGAGAAGGATACGTTCCCAATGTCATTTATTCATGCGGTTCGATGATTCATGGCGAAGACCTGGTTATCCCATATGCGATGTCGGATCATGCATCGACATATGCAACCGTCAATCTAAAAGAATTGCTTGATGTATTGAAAAACTCTGGTAAGAAGGATAAGAAGTGAGAATTTGAATTGTTTCCGATCGTTGTAAAATCAGAGAGAATAAATGATTTAAAAAACTTTGGTGATTTTACGGTTTTTTAACGAAAATTATTTCGAGAGAATCCAGATAACCATTATCTTTGTTGTACATTTTTTTCATAAGTTTAGGTTTAGTTAGGTTAGTTAGTTTGGTTAGTTTTAGTAAAAGGATGGAACCGCCCGGTTTCATCCTTTTCAAATATATGGAAAGCATGGCTCAATCCTTTTTTATCATCAAAACAATTATTTTTTCTTTAGACAAAAACTCCCGCACTCGTGAAACTTATTTTCAGGATGGCTGTTAAATCTCTGTTTTCAGGTATTTAAAATTTAAACTTCAGGCACATGAAAAAATTAGCAGCAGAATTTATCGGAACTTTTTGGTTAGTTTTAGGAGGATGTGGCAGTGCGGTTTTAGCCGCCGCATTTCCGGGTGTGGGAATTGGACTTCTGGGTGTATCGCTTGCTTTTGGTCTTACAGTTTTAACCATTGCCTATTCTTTGGGACATATCTCGGGTGCGCACCTGAACCCGGCGGTCTCTATTGGAATGTGGGTAGGCGGCAGATTTAGTGGGAAAGATCTTCTTCCCTATATCATTTCCCAGATTTTGGGTGCTATTTTGGCTGCTGGCGTTTTGTATATCATTGCAACCGGAAATGGCAGTGCCATTGGCAACTTCGCAGCCAACGGTTATGGCGAAAACTCACCTGGTCACTACAGTTTATTGGCAGCTTTGGTGACTGAAGTTGTGATGACTTTTATGTTTCTGATTGTCATACTTGGCGCGACAGACGACAATGCAGCAAAGCCATTTGCGGGTTTAGCAATTGGACTTGCATTGACGTTAATTCACCTGATCAGTATCCCAGTGACCAATACGTCTGTGAATCCTGCCCGCAGTATTAGCCAGGCACTTTTTGTTGGTGGAATCGCACTTGAACAATTGTGGCTTTTCATCGTCGCACCCATTGCAGGTGCAATTCTGGCTGGCGTGGTCTATGGTTTTATCAGTTCAAAAAAGTAAAAGTCTGCCTGGAACCATTCTTTTATTTTGAAATGATTGGAATAAATTCTGTCCCGGAAAATTCCAAGTAATGGGATAGCTGAGACGCAAATAGAAAGGGTTTATGCAATTCTGCATGAGCCTTTTTATCTTAATTGAATCTTTAACAGTTATAACTCCTTTGCTTTAAGCCCAAGCTCAGCTCCCTTGGTCAGCATAAAGTTATATGCTTCCTCATAATTGTTATGAATCTCGCCTTCAAGAATTGCCTCTTTGATGGCAGACTTTAGGATGCCGATTTCGCGACATGGCAGAAGCGAAAAGGTTTCCATAATAATTTCACCAGTGATCGGTGGCTGGAAATTACGGAGTGCGTCCCGTTCTTCAATGTCTTTTAATTTCTCGCGAACCAGTTGAAAATTAGAGAGAAACCGGCTTACTTTTTCGGGATTTTTTGAGGTGATGTCGGCTTCACAAAGGGTCATCAGATCATCGATATCATCTCCCGCATCAAAAAGTAGTCGTCTTACGGCCGAGTCTGTCACCACTTCTTCTGACAATACAATGGGACGCATATGAAGCGAGACCATCTTTTGCACATATTTGAGTTTCTCGTTCAGTGGCAACTTCATGCGGTCGAAAATGGATGGCAACATCTTTTCGCCAACGAAGTTATGGGCATGAAAGGTCCATCCAACCTTAGGGTCGAAGCGCTTTGTTACCGGTTTGGCAATATCGTGCAACAAAGCCGACCAACGCAGCCAGAGGTTATCAGTATTTACTGAAATCCGGTCAAGAACTTCAAGCGTATGGTAAAAATTATCTTTATGCCCAATCCCATTTTTCGTCTCTCGCCCTTTTAACTTTTGAACTTCAGGTAATATAATTGCAAGTAACCCGGTCTTTTCAAGCAATTTAAATCCTATTGAAGGACTTGGGGTCAGCATTATTTTATTGATTTCGTCGGTTATCCGCTCTTTCGATACAATTTCGATGCGTTTGCACTGGCTTTGAATAGCATCCAATGCTTTTTCTTCGATCATGAAATCGAGTAGAGTTGCAAACCGAATGGCCCTCAACATCCTCAACGGATCATCAGAAAAAGTGATTTCGGGTGCCAACGGTGTTTTGATGATCTTATTTTCAAGATCTCCAATTCCGTTGAAAGGGTCAAGCAATTCGCCAAACCTGCTTTCGTTTAGGCATATTGCAAGCGCATTGATCGTGAAATCGCGCCTGTTTTGATCATCTTCAAGTGTTCCGTCCTCTACAATAGGTTTCCGGCTTTCCTGCCGGTATGACTCGCGGCGTGCTCCCACGAATTCAAAATCGATATCATTATAGCGGAACATAGCTGTTCCAAAGTTCTTAAAAACACTCACTTTCAGCCCAGGACGTAATGATGCAGCAACTTTGGTTGCCAGATCGATTCCGCTGCCAACAGTCACAATGTCAACATCAAAAACCTCACGCTTACGGCCAAGAAGCACATCACGCACAAATCCTCCGACCACATAAGTTTCGACGCCCATTTGGTCCGATACTTTGCCGATCTGTTTGAAGACCGGATGGGTTAAACTATCTTTTAAATTGTGCCTTTCTGGCATCATTGAAGTAGAATTATTGAATTCTGGCAAAGTTAAGGATTAAAGGTTAGGATGGAATAGGAATAAAAAGGTTAAAGTAGAAAGGATAAAGGTTAAAGTCAAATCCGATGAATATATCTCCTCATCTCCTCTTCTTTCCATCTCCTATTCTCAAAGTCTCTCTCATAATTTATCTGCCACATTCTCAAGTTTCATTCCCCTTGAACCTTTTATCAGGAACAGGTAACCTTGCGGATTTAAACTTTCAATATAATTGATCAACAATGAATTATTGTCAAAAAGTAAAAAGTTGGCGGGGACCTTACATTTTGCAAACTCTTTGCCTAAAAGCAGTACCATATTAAGGTTCATACCTGTCAAATTATCTGCGATTTTCTGATGCTCCTCATGCGATGCTTCGCCCAGTTCGAGCATATCACCCAGAATAACACCTTTTAACGGAGCTTCAAAGGCTTTGAAATTTTCCAAAGCAGCATTCATACTTGTAGGATTTGCATTGTAAGCATCCATTAAAAGCTGATTATGCGCTGTTTTAACAAATTGCGAGCGGTTATTCGAAGGTTTGTATGCTTCGATTGCCTCCACAATTTCAAACGGACTCACTCCAAAATAATTGCCGATACATGCCGCAGCAAGAGCATTCTCAAGATTGTATCCTCCTGCAAGATTGGTTTTTATATAAAGCCACCCTTTTGGAAATTTAACCTGAAAAACCATAAACGGTGAAGATTGAATCACTTCACCCTCTATTCCTTCACCCTCCGATATCGTTTTATAAGAGATTCTATCGACTGTTCGAGCCATCTCTTTTAAATGAGGGTTGGCCGTATTCAGGAAAATTTTCCCACCTGTCTCCTCTACAAACCGATACAATTCGGCTTTCGTTCGTTTGACGCCGTCAAAGGAACCAAATCCTTCAAGGTGCGCCATGCCCACGTTGGTAACCAGACCTAAATTAGGTAATGCAATCTCGCATAATGCCGTGATTTCGCCCGGATGATTGGCCCCCATCTCTACAATACCAATCTGTGTGGAAGCGCTCATCGACAATAATGTAAGAGGAACTCCGATATGATTATTCAGATTCCCTTTGGTACAAGCGACCTTGAAGTTCTTAGATAATACCGCCGTGACGAGCTCTTTGGTTGTTGTCTTGCCATTGGTTCCTGTAATCGCAATAATTGGTATATCTATTTGAAGGCGGTGATAAGTGGCTAATTGCTGCAACGTTTTCAATACATCTTCAACCAGGATGTAACGATCATTCAATTGCCAGGCCGCCTCATCAACGATCGAATAGGCCGCGCCATTCTCTAACGCAGTGGTGGCGTAAGTATTCCCATTGAAATTGTCTCCCTTCAGTGCGAAGAAAAGAGAATCCTTTTCGATCCGCCGGCTATCTGTCGATATTTTAGGATGCTTCGTAAATATCTCGTATAACTCTATGATTGACATGATATTTATATTAATTAAAAAACCCCACTTTTACAATGAGGTTTTTTTTATGATTTGTGTTACAATTTTTTATTTGGTATTCGAATCACCCAGGTGAGTCATTGCACATCGGAAACCAAGGTCGTTGGTTGATTTACGCTCGTCCATATACCTGCGGGTTCCCGGACCTAACCAATAGGTTCGATCTTTCCAGCTTCCGCCCTTGTAAACCCTACTGTGATCAGATATTCTTGGTGTTGAATCGCCAGCGCCTGTAGCATACATCTGATCAGTCGATAGAGCGGTACTGTCGTTTTTCCACTCATCCGATTCTGAAATGACCGACTGATAGTCTCCATCCTTGTAATTGGTAAAGTTGGCCACGGTATCTCTTATCAATTCTCCATATTGATCCATGGTTGGCTTACCATCCGTACCTCGAACATAATTTGTATAAACATTGCCTCTTAGTGGCTGAAATTCATTGACATCTGCAGAAGAATTTGGGCGATATACATCCTGAACCCATTCATTTACATTACCAGCCATACAATAAAGTCCATAATCGTTAGGTAGGAATGATTTGACAGGGGCGGCAATTTCGTAGCCATCATTCAGCGATCCGGCAACACCCATATAGTCACCACGACCTCTTACATTATTGGCCATCATTTCGCCTCTGCCCTTTTTCTCACTGTTCCTAATCTGATTTCCATTCCATGGATAAATGCGACGCTCAAGAACTACTTCTTCTTCTGTATTTCCTACAAGTCCAAGTGCTGCATATTCCCATTCGGCTTCGGTTGGAAGCCTGTAACGTGGAAGAACGATCCCGTCCGACATATTTACACGACGATTTCCGCCGTCTTTGGCCAGGTTTTTAATTGGGCGTTTTCCTTCAACACCGTCATAAACGCCATTAAGATATCCGTCGGATGTAAAAACTTTATTACCTGTTTGTGCAAGATCAGGACTTAATTTTTGTTCGTCAATCAGAATTCCTTCATTGGCCCTGTCTGTTCTCCATCTGCAAAACCGATCTGCCTGAACCCAACTCACGCCAACAACGGGATATTCAGAATAGGCAGCATGACGAAGGTAATTTTCGAGGTATGGCTCATTATAAGAGAGCTCGTCGCGCCAAACCAAAGTGTCAGGTAGCGCTGCTTTATAAATTGCACGGTCATTCGGGTAAACACGTTGTAACCAGTACATGTATTCGCGCCAGTCGACGTTGCGTACTTCGGTCTCATCCATGTAAAACGAAGCAACTGTTACCCTGCGCGGAATATTATTTCCATCGAACATTACATCCTGCTCTACTCGCCCCATTGTAAAGGTTCCACCCTGAATATATATTAATCCGGGACCCGAATTTTGAGAATATCCCGAACGATATTCAAATCCTCCGTTTTTAGGGTCGTTGTATGCCCAACCTGTTGTAGATGAGACACTTTTCTTCTTCTTTCCTTTGATCAAATTACATGAAGTAATAATGAGCAAACTTAAAATCAGATAGATAAAACCATTAAGCTTCATATTGCGAGGTCGTTTAATATCACTTAAATTCTTAGATACAAATATAATTATAATTCAAATCTTTTATTTCGTATTCGTCCGGTTAAAGACGTATTCGTGCTCACGCCCGAAATAGGCTACAAATATATTGGAAAATATCGAAATCCTAATGTTTAATTTTATGTTGAGGTGAAGATTAATTTACTCTTTGTGTAAAAAAATCAAAAATCATTCTTTTTCCACCTTCCTTCCATATTTTTTTTTGTGTTTCCAAATAAGTGCACTAATATTGATAACAATTTCCAAAGAGATCTTCTTACATGAAATGACCATGATTGAGAAATCACAAACTGGAATGAATATTTACTCATCCCGCAAGTGCTGGATTCCATACGACCTTTAAAAAACAAATTATTACGCATGAAAAGGTTGCTGATTTTTCTCCTTTGCTTATCCGTTCACAACGTTTTCTCAGCCGATGTGACGGTCAAAAATTCAATGCTCGCTACCGGAAAGTGGGTGAAAGCGCAAACCAATCAGGCAGGTATCCACAGAATTACGTTTTCTGCACTTAAATCGATGGGATTTCAGTCGCCACAAAAGGTGAAAATATTCGGTGTACCTCCGGGAAAACTTCCTCAAATGAACAGCAGCTTTTCTTCTGATGATCTAATTCAGTACAGAACCTGGCAAACCAAAGATAAGCAGTTAAACGACTGCTTCCTGGCATATGTTCCCGGAAACGTGACATGGGAATTCGATCCGGTCTCAAAATTGTTTATTCATCACATCAACCAGTTTGCTGAAGGTCTTTCCTTTCTATACCTCACCGAAGATATTTCAACGGACCAATTGGTGCAGATGTCTCCTTCTGTTGCAGAAAACCCAACAGTAATTGTCAATGAATTTGATGATTTTGCTTACTATGAAGAGGATACGTATAACCTTCTCGAAACAGGCAGCCGATGGTTTTCGAGTTTGATGTCACCCAATACAACCTTTCAAAAAACTTTTAAATTTCAGGACCATGTTCGTAACGAGCCAATCAAAATTGATATTGCCGTGGCTGCACGTTGCGATTTTTCCTCCTCGATCAATTTGACGGCTAATAATATGAATGTCGGAACCGTGAACTTCGCCCCTTATTCGAATTTTGCAGAAGCCGATTATGCTGACCTTCGTGAAAGCAGTTTTTCAAAGACAGTTGAAGGTGATGATGTCTATTTATCACTCAAATATACCTCGCCTGCCAACGGAAGATGCTGGCCCGATTATATTCGGGTGCAGACGCGGCGCAAACTTACTATGCAGACCGGGCAACTTCTTTTTTGTGACAGCCGTTCTCTCGGTGCCGGAAACATTGCAGAATTTCGAATCACTAATTCCGTAAGCGGACTAAAAATATGGGAGATTACTTCTCCATTGAAACCAATTGAAATTCAATCGACCATAGCTTCAAGTACGCTTTCTTTTAAAGCTGTAACAGATTCGCTTCGGCGGTTTATTGCATTCGATCCTATGTCTGATTTCCCGGTTATTGATAAAGTTGAAGAGGTTACCAATCAAAATCTACATGGACTTTCAACGCCCGATATGTTGATTATTACGTCCCCTGATTTTAAATCTGAAGCCGAGCGCCTTGCGCTGTTTCACCGGCAAAACAGTGGACTGGAAGTGGCAGTCGTGAATGTTTTCCAGGTTTTTAATGAGTTTTCGGGCGGAATTGCCGATGTGACTTCCATCCGGAATTTTGTACGTACCCTCTATCGTAAATCGCTTAATGACAATACTTCAAAATTGAAATACCTTTTACTGTTCGGAAAGGGAACCTACGATAATCTTCATGCTGTATCTGCTGAAAATCCGTGCTTTATTCCAACGTGGCAGTCGGAGAACTCATTGAATCCTGCTTCTTCGTTTGTAACCGATGACTATTTTGGTTTGCTCGGGGAAGACGAAGGTGCTCAGAAAGGAATTGTGGATATCGGTATTGGACGGATTCCCTGCGTAAGTGCCGCAGAAGCTAAAGCAGTCGTCGATAAAACGCTATATTACAATACTTCACCGACGATGGGTGAATGGCGCAACAACATTTGTTTTGTGGGTGATGATGAAGATAATAACATTCATGTATCCGATTCAGAGCAGCTCGCGAACTTTGTAAACCGTAATTACCCGGTTTTTTACACCGACAAAATCTACCTCGATGCCTACAAAGAGGAGATGACGCCGGAGAAGCGATATCCCGGAGTTAACAAGGCACTCAACAATCGTGTTAAAGAAGGAGCGCTAATTATCAATTATGTCGGACATGCAAACGAGGAAGGATTGGCGCACGAAAAAATACTGACAATCAGTGATATTGATAGCTGGAGCAATATCAATAAATTGCCGGTTTTCGTTACCGCCACCTGTGAGTTTAGCCGATGGGATCTGAAAAATAAGCAATCGGCTGGCGAACATGTTCTTTTTAATAAGGTAGGCGGAGGCGTTGCCCTTTTTTCCACCACCCGGCTTGTTTACTCCTCATCGAATTACGAAATGAACAGAAGCTTTTTCAAATACGTGTTCGAAACTGACAAAGAGGGAAACAACCTTCGGATGGGAGATATTATCCGTCTTGCAAAAAACGAG
>Ga0302271_10001740_pt1 | contig 20616 bp, 14 predicted proteins | sample III_Bog_N1_1_FD_198767 | JGI IMG/M metagenome (GOLD analysis project Ga0302271, IMG submission 198767) | Peat permafrost microbial communities from Stordalen Mire near Abisko, Sweden - III_Bog_N1_1 | ecosystem: Environmental > Terrestrial > Soil > Wetlands > Peat | place: Sweden: Abisko... | reverse complement strand
AAGTAGTTTCAGAAGATGTTGTCAATATCTTTAAAGAGAGAACTGACCCTGTAAAGAAACGTCAAGAATATTTACTTTTAGCCCTTGCAACTGATGCTTTCTTCAAACAATACGACCGCATTTAAAATAACTGCATTTTTTTATTTTGATACTAAATATTAGGAACTCTAGCCTTTGAATACATATCCATTTTGGTTAACACATCTACTGATGCCTCAGATGAGATTTGAATAAGTTGTCGAAGTCTATCAAGCTGATGAAGATTTACTTGTAAGAATTTATCAATTGTAAATCCTTTTTTTAACAACATCCTTACATTTTCTTGTTTATCTACAAAGAAACCTAACCCACGTGACTTGAAGCGTCTTCTCAATCAAATGAGACGTTTTTGCATCTATGAGTAAAACTACACAAAACTAGCTAAGTCTCTACCACTTGTAAGAAATCTAATTCTCTCGTTTCTTTTTGTTCTTTTTTTTGCCTTTCCTACATCCCACAGAATTTTCTGAAATCTAGGAACTCTCCCTCGAAGCAAGACAAAAGAAAGATCTCTTCACTCAATCGAAAGATGAGGTTGAAGAGGAGAATCCAGAAGAAGAGGAAGGAGAAGATGATGATGAGGATTGAAAAAGCAACACGATTCTTAACATATTTAGGGCTTGTTTGTATGTTAAAACTACTCATTTTTAAAAATAATATTCTTCATAACTTCTTGTAATATCCGTGTGGAGTGTATTAAACTACATAGAAGTCAATTTAAGGAGCTATTAAAGAGTTTTATCTTCAAGAAAATATTTGATAAAAAATAAAAGCAAAAACAAGAGTTTAATAAAAAAGTTTGAAAATAAGAAAGCAAAACAAAAATAAAGAAAGATAAAAACAAAAAAAGAAGATGCTGCTTTATGATGACAAAACAAAAGGCCGATGTTAAACGGGGGCATCTCTAGGGATGCTCTCCTTCATGATATGAACTCGAAGGTTGTACTCTGATTTAGCAGCATTTCTATTATTGTTAATCTTATCTTTTTATTTTGAATCTCTATCACTAAAAAACAAAAATATATTTTAAAGATTACTTTGTGTCTACTAAACATTTCGACTGGAGCATGTTGCTATCTAAGCCAAATATTTCATATATTCCTTATTTTTTTCATTCATTCCTTGAAAAAGAGTGTTTGGTTCTTTGAAATATCCAATGATTTTGTCTCAAACAAATAATATTTCCATCATTTTATCTCAAAATAATGATTTGAAAATGACTAAAATATTTATGTGATTTGAGACAGATTAATAATACAAAACAATCTATGTAGTAAGCACACAGATACAACAGAATTATAATTCCTTATTTATTATTTGTTTATTATGAGTTTTAAGACAAAAATAGATTTCTGAAGAATTAATTTTTATTTGAAATTTTGAAATCGATAATAGACAAAAGAGGCACACATCTGACAAGATTATCAGAGTTCCTTATTTGCTTCATATTTTTTCCATCAGGGTTTACTTAAAATCACAAGAATCTACTTGTAGAGTTCTATTTCTTCTTCATTTATGTTCTAGTTTTAAGTATTATGTTTCATTGTTGCGAGCATCATTTACTTCATAGCTGCCATTTTATTCTCCTTAAATTAAGCTCTTGCCTCTAAGCTTGCTTCCAATATTAACTTGGTAATATCTAAGAATGCTAATCTCATGTCATATTTGTCATTGTCTAGGTTCTCTAACACTGGGAAATATTTGTCTAAGAACTTTTCTCTCAAAAGCAACTCTTTAACGCAGTCCTTATATTTTAAATTCTCCTTCAAGTCGTTCTCAGCAGATAATTCTTTATTTTGATCATAACTAATATCATTGTTCTTCTCACTGTTGTTTGTTTTCACGAGTACTGTCTCTTTTCCATTTACTACTTTCGCATTGGTGTTTGCAAACGAATCCAAGTTGCTGTAGGTCTTGTTGAGCTTCCAGTCGTACTGTTTTTGTTTAAAAAATGATGTTAAAATATGTAAAGTTATTAATTTGACAAAAATCTTACGAACACAAGATCTTTGAGGATGGAGAAGGATTTAGTTTTTATTTTCTCTGAGTATTTAGGGTCTTCGAGGAGCTGCAAAAGGAACTACACTCCTTCTACATTGATGAAATCCCTTTTCGCTTGGAGATTCTCTCCTCTAACGAGACTGCTTAAAGCTGCTAGAGCCCATTCTTTCGTTTTTGTTTCTTCAGATTTCAGAATTAAATTGATAAACTAGAATCCGCCTTCAGCAATTGACCATTATTGCACATGGGAATTGTTCTAATTGCATGTGATAAATAGACTCAAACAAATCTATTGTACTCGAGAGTATTTACTGCTTATCGCTTGATTAATCAACACTACTAATCCACCGATTTAATAGAGTGTATCCGCCATATCTAAGTTGTCAATTAGGTCTTCCATTTATTCCAGCAAGTTAATCCTCTTTTGCTCGTCCTCAGGTGTTTGTAATTCCTCCTTTTAAAGTTCTACAAGAATCTCCTGTATTTGTTTCACCTGTATTTAAAACAATTCAAATCTATGTTAATATTTAATATTGATAAAAATCAAAAATCAATACCTCAGTCATAGCATGTTCAGTGAGAGCTTCCGTAAGCCATTTTCTTCTTTCTTCATCCATGGGTTAGATGTCTTTCTTGACAGTCCCATCTGAGTTAGCTAGTGACCACTTTAATAAACCTGTCCAATCCATTCTTCTTATTGCAATTTGGTTATCTTTAGATTTCTTTTATGAAAGTTAAGCTTTTAAATATTAAATTAGTATTTTTTTTGTGTATTCCTTTTTCTTTTTGTTCAATCAATTCTACTTTCTGGATTGTTTTAAACCTTTTCTTTCGGTCTAGAATTTTCGCTATTCTGATTGATTATTAGAATCATTGAAATGCAGAATGATTTAAATGCTTCTAGATTTATTAATTCATGCATTAAATTGGCAAGGAAGTCTTAATGAGAGTTAGAACAAAGCATTTTTTTCAATAATAATTTATTAAATAAATTTGTTATTTTACTTGAAAACAATCAATGATTTGTTATCATTAATGATAATCCTTTTTGATTTCCTTAATAGTACTTTAAACATAATTAATTATTTATTTTTTTTAAATAATTGTTTTAATAATTAGTTCTAACTATTTTGCTTAAATTTATAATTTTATTTCTAAAAATCATTTCTTTTCTATGTTTTTATTCCAAAACTCCTTTAAAAATCTCTTTTGATTCTAAAATGAAAAGGAAAACTGCTCCTATTGGGATTTGAGAAAGATCCCTTTATTAATTAAAAAGGAAGAATTATTATAATTAAGGTTCTGATAATTTACGTTCATTGATTTAATAAAATCAAGAAAAATGAATGTATTATTGATTGATTTCAGGGCGACAAGTTTTCATTGTACCCAGAATAATTTAGGGAAATATTAATAATAATTTTTAAAAGATTCAGAAATCATCAGTTCTCATATAATTAATTCTTCCATCCATCTTTAAATGGGTATGAGAGAATCCTAATAATAATAAATAATAAAAACCAAAAAAGTTTAAACTTAAAAAAAGAAACAACCTAAAACACCATTTTGCTTCAATAATAGAATAATATATAAAACTCTTAAAAAATAATGAGAAACATGCAAAACGAAAAGATTCGAGAATTGATGGAGACTCCTGAAAAAATTCGTAACATTTCAATCATTGCTCATGTTGATCACGGTAAAACAACCCTCACAGACTCTTTGCTGGCACACGCTGGAGTAATATCAGAAAATTAAGCAGGAAAAGTCTGCGGTTTAGATTTTGATCCTCGAGAGTAAGAAATGGGAATCACAATAAAATCAACTGGTATGTCCGTCTACTATAAAAATGCTGCCACCGAAAAAGAGAGTGTGGTCAATCTTATTGATTGCCCAGGGCATATTGACTTCTCTGGAGAAGTCACAGCAGCTTTGAGAATCACTGATGGAGCAGTCGTAGTTGTAGATGCTGTTGAAGGAACAGCAGTTTAAACAGAAACTGTTCTGAGATAAGCATGCTAAGAGAGAATCCGTCCTATTTTAGTCTTGAATAAACTCGACAGATTATTTGGCGAGCTCCATGAAGATAGCGAACTAGTCTATATGAGACTAGAGAAAATCATCGCGAAGGTCAACGAAATCGTCTCTACTCACTCTACTGAAGATCGAAGAAAAGAGTTTTTCTTACACCCTTCTAAAGGAAACGTCATTTTCGCTTCAGGCAAGCAATGCTGGGGTTTGTCTCTTCTTAACTTTGCGAGAATTTACAGTAAGCGCATACCGAACGCGACTGAAGAAAGTCTCATGCAGCGTCTCTGGGGTGAAAACTATTTCTCAGCAAAATCAAAGTGCTTCTTAGAAGATCGCCCTGAAGATAACCCCCCTCGATCTTTCGTTGAATTCGTTCTAAGCCCACTCTAAAGGCTCTACGAAGCAGCTTCATCTGGTGATTCAGATAAATTATCAACCATGATCGAAAAACTTGGGCTCAGCACTTAGCTCCCTACCAAAGAAATTGAGAAATTAATGACTATTTCTCCACAAGAGAGAATCAAGAAAGTTATGAAAACATGGCTTCCCCTCTCTGAAACTCTCCTGGAAGCCATCTAAAACCATCTGCCTTCCCCTGTAGACGCTATGAAATACAGAGCTGAATATCTGTATTCCGGTGAATCTGCTGAAGATACTATTTTAACACAAATGCAACAAAACGATCCCAAAGGTGAACTTATGGTCTTTGTTTCCAAGATGGTCCCAACAGCTGACTCAAGTCGCTTCTATGCTCTTGGAAGAGTATTCTCAGGCACTCTCCTCCATGGCACTAAAGTTAAAGTATTGGATGAGAATTATAAGCCAGGTAGCAAAGAAGGTTGCATTTATGCCACAGTATCGCGTACTTACTTGATGATGGGCAAACAAGTCGAAACTGTTGAAAGTGTACCTGCTGGTGGTATAGCTTTGATTCTTGGTGTCGATCACGCCTTAAACAAAACAGGCACCATTACAACCTCAGAGGGCGCTCATTGTATTAGACCTCTAAAGCACGCTATTTCCCCGATTGTCAGAGTAGCTGTTTCCTGCAAAAAGCAGTAAGAACTCCCAAGACTCATAGAAGCTCTTAGAATGCTTAAAAAATATGATCCGTTGGTAGAAGTCTCCTCCGATGAAAACACAGGTGAGTACATAGTCGCAGGAGGTGGTGAATTGCATGTTCAAATTTGCTTAGAGAAACTCAGAGAATTCGCAGGAGGCAATGCAGAAATAGTCAGCTCTCCTCCGAGGGTTCAGTTTAGGGAATCAGTTAATGCAGTAAGTACCTAGATTTGTCTATCTAGAACGGCAAACTCTCTCAATCGTCTCTTCGGTACTTGCTAACCTCTTGGTGAGGAACTTTCGAACGCACTTTCAGATAATGTTTTCGATATTCATCAATCTGAAAGTCTCAGTACAGCTTCACAACTGGTGGAGACATTCAACTGGGACAGAGAAGAAGCAAAAAGATTATGGTGCTTTGGCCCTCTTGACGGATCAGCCCCCTCCAATGCATTTGTTAATCTGACTTAAGCAGTCCAAAATCTCCAGGCTATCAAGCCTTCCATCGTCACAGCCTTCCATTGGAGTGCAAAAGAAGGCCTTCTATGTGATGAACCACTTCACGGTGTGCGATTCAACCTCACAGATGCAGCAGTCCACACAGATCCAGCACACTATCGCAGCAACTAAATCACTCCAGCAGCTCGTAGGCTCTTCAGAGCATGCTAGTACATAAGTGAGCCTACAATTCTAGAGCCTGTATTCTTAGCTTAAATAAGAGTTCCACATCAAGTAGTTGGTAATGTCTACACTCTTCTTTCTAAGAGAAGAGGTGTGATTTTCGCAGAAGAGCAAGATGATACCGTTACACTCATAGAAGCTTATCTCCCTGTCACAGAAAGTTTCTCCTTCGATTAAGCTCTGAAATAAGCAACCTAAGGAAGAGCTTTCCCTTCGCTTTCCTTCGATCACTGGTAAGCTGTTTCGGGCTCTCCTCTTGATCCAGACACCTCCGCAGGCAAAATCGTTGCAGAAGTCAGAGCTCGTAAAGGTCTTGCTTTGAAATTGCCTCCTCTTTCAAATTACCTTGACAAATTATGAAGTCATTTTTATTTAATCCTAGCTACTTAATATCTTTTTATGTTTGTATAATTTAACCTAATATTATTAATATTTCCAATATTTTATTCTCCATTTTAAAAATAAAAGGTATTTTCTTATGTTTGTATTAATAGTAAACAACTAACACTAAAAACATAAATGAGGAGTTTGGTAGTACTCTTGTTTAGTAATATTACCCCTTTTGTGGTATTTATTTTTTACAACTCAAGCAAACTCTCTTAAACACACAAGCAAGCACTTACAAATATTTGAAAAAAAGAAAAAGAAAACAAGAATTTTTTTAAATCACACAATTAATTTCAATTGTTGGCGTAATTATCTGTTACTTATGCAAATCTTTTATAATCATGATAATCTCATATTGTTACATTATAAAACTGAAAGTCTCCATAATTTTGTTTCTTAAAAGTGTTGATCTGGTTACGAACCTATCTGAGCCTTTCTGATGAATGAGTAATTTGAATAAGATATTTTTTGTTTTGTTAAAAGTTATTCATGTATATTGGGTAATCATCCTCTTGAATTGAGCTGTTCAAGTGCGAAACTGAACCGCTCTTCAATATCCTTAAAGAAAATAATGAATTGCTGCCAGAATTTAGGAGGAGCACGACCTCCATTAATATAATGGCAGAAGTAAAAAAATGAGAAGTTTTTGTCATTGAACTTCAAAGCATTATTAAAAGTTCTTATTTTGAAGAAGCCATTTCGGAGGTAGAACTATTCACCTGAGGAGTTATACTCGAACATCCTCAGAGATATGTATCTCACACGTTTTCTTTGAAGAGCTTCTTCCTTGACTTTATCTAATAATCTTGATCCTATTTTAAAGCTACGGAGCTCGTTTATCACTCCAATACTGTTGACATAAATAGTAGATGTTTTCTCACTTAAAACTTCAATGTAAGGGAACAAATCTTCAAGTTCGGAAGATTTCTCTTGAAACACTACAACACCAACAATAAACTGACCTTATTTCACTTGAGAAAGATCAAGGGAAGCAACAAAAACCTCCAGTTCTCCTGAACAAATATTTTTCCATAAAATATCATCTTATCTGGTTTGTGGAAACCATTCCTTAAACAAAATCTTGATTTGTTCTATTTCTTTGTTTTATTCTCTGTTCAGTTAGCGGATGCAGATATCCTTACTTAGCTTTAAGTCTTCTTGAAAACTATTAGTCTTAAGAATCGCATGGACATCAGCGAAATAGTTGAAATTATTTGTGCTGCCAGGAGGGAAAGATTCACTGATCCTACCATCAGATAAAACAATTTTTGATTTGCTTTCTGTCATCAAAATTTATGTGATGTATTGGGGAATGAATTTAATTTTTCAATAATTTAATCGTTGTGAGATGGATTTAAAGAGTTTCATGTAAAATACCCCCGCAATGTAATCGAAATAATAATTGGCATTTGATGATATCTAATTGATTTGCAAGATATGCATTATTTGGAGTAAAACAAAATTTGAAATAAGTGTAAACGTATCGAATTTATAAATGATTATTTCTTGAAAGCAAACATATTTAAACTCCACTTGCACTTAGTCCAAAAGTGTTTGCTATTTGACATTTATTAATATCTTTTTTTAGTTGCATTCGGTACAGGTGATAATAGAAGTGTTGAAAAACTGAAAAGAATTTTCTAGAGTCTTCTCTGTTCATCTCTAAATTCGCTACTGTATCTCAGCTAATATTCAGAATGATTTTTCACAATATTAACTTATTTCTTCTAAGTTTTTAGACTGTTGTGAGAAAAAATTGTTTTTTTTTTCAATATTTTTTCTAGCTTGTTTCTTCATGTTGAGTAATATCTGATCATTTCTTAATAATTTCCTTTAGACTGCTTTCTTTAAAGGCGATTGTTTCTTCCCCCCATTTATTTTTTTAGATGTTTTACCTCAAAAGAAGATTTCATTTTCTTTCTTAATTACTTGTTTGTCTTTGTTTTTTCTTTACAAAGCATTCTTTTTAATCTTAAGAGTGTTGTTACTAAGCTGGTCTTTTGAATATTTTATTTATCATTTGAATATTACAGATGTGATGAAATTTAATAATATAGGGGGGGGGGGGAGGGAGCTTTTATCTATTGTAGGTTAGTTAGTTTTGAAAGACATTTTCAAAATTTTGTGATATTTTTCAAGGGTGGGAGTTAAGATAAATGATGAATTTATGGAGAATGATTATTTTTATGGATCCTTGTGCAAAATAATTTGAAAGGAAGTTTTACCACTCTTTTTATGGAAAGAGTACAGGAATTAATAATCGAAATCAGATGCTTATATTTTAGTTGGTGTAGCAGATATTAACAGCCGGAATTAATAATTTTGGGAAGGAGTTAGTTTCTTGTTTGAAAGTATTAAATCTTACCATTATTGTTCTATTTGTTATATTTGGAACTATGGTCTGTTTTTTAGAAATATCATGTAAACAGACATCAATTTTAATTATTTTTATCAAACATTGGCATTAGATTCTTCTTTATCTTTTTGAAACCTGTAATAAAAAAGTAATATTTATTTTTTAAACAAAAATGCTTTTTCGATTACAAACTGAAAAAAAAATTTAATTTTCTCCTCACAAAAGATTCACTAAAATGCATCATAAAATCACTAAAAGGCATCATAAAAACACTTTAAAAAAAAAGTAAAGTATCTTCTTAGTTTATCTCTCTCTCTCGCGTATAAAAATTAATTTGTTTTTACTATTATCTTTTTCTTCTTTTCTTCATTCTTCTCTCAAACCTAGTTAGTCTAGATTGTTTAATCTTACTATTTTGAAAATAATCAGTTGGTTTTGAAATCAAACATAATTTGAAGATGCAGATTAATTGTTTTCAAAAGGGAAGTCAAACTGAATTAATTAAAAACAAAATATTTATACATCTTTTTTTTCTTGAAATAATCACACCCACATGGTTTATTATCTTTGTGTAAACAGAAATATCTATTTCAAGTTATTGAGAAAGTCATCAGTATCCTTAATTAATTTTACTAGCCATTCATTCTACTTAATACAGAATTGTAATTCACTGATAATTTTGATTAATTACGCAGTTTTTAACTCAAGAAAACTTACAAATATTCCGAAAGATAGACTATTTAAGCACTATCAATTTCCTTATTAATACAATTAGCAGTAACCTACTAAAAACAGAGCAATTCTAAGATCATTAATATCCTTAGCCAATAAAAATAGTATTTTCCAAATGTTGTTAAAGAAAAGATGAATTATTAATACCTCTAAATTGAGTTCTCCTTTAATTCGCAGAAACAGCAGAAAAAAGAGTAAATCACAGAAATTATTCCTATCAAAACATTGCCCTTGTAAAGGCAAGCACCTGTTGAATGCATCAACTACGTATAAGCAAGCAAACAAGAGATGATACAAAAGGGTAAACTCATTTACTCCCCACTAACAGAAATAATGAAGAAACTAGCTTAAGTTTTTCTGGAGTGAAGGACGACTCCATTGCGAAACTCGTTCATGAATAATAATATCGCTAGAAACATTTTAATTCTATACACCGACTGAGTTCAAACATAGCCTAATCATAGAATATCGATGAATCACCTACTCAACTAAATCCATCGCAATAATTCTCTAGAATTAGCGAACGATCACAGACTTTAAAAACACCATAATTCCACAATAAACCTGCTAGCTCTTCAATCAACCCATTACTCCAAATGAAACACACTCGCTAATATGAAGAAGGATATAAAAAAGGACTAGAAGAAAATTTACTTAATCGATTGAGCAGTGCATTCAACGATTTGGCGAAGTATCTTTCACCTATGTAGATAAAAGATCTTAAAAACACCGCTGGAGCTAAAGCCTTACAGCACTCATATGTAATTTTAAAAAGATAAAAACAATCTTTAACTTTGGCAGTGTAAAGATAGATTCTGATTTTAATTTCAAATCGGGAATGAGTGATCGATAATTTTTCTCCTTCTTTTCCTTGTTTTTTCTTAAGAAATTTGAGACTTTTTTGCTTTTCAAAGACAATCATTTAATTAATGAGAATGATGAACACAATCATGCAGACACTATTGGCTTTCTTCGGGTAGTATTTTAATGATCATAAAAAGGCCGAGTGGGATGATTTCTGGGTCTTGCATTGCTTGACATTTTGTATTCAGTTTGTGTTCATTATTGCAGGCTTGCTCATAAATATTTATTGGAGATATGAGACAACTTCCAGGAAAAAAGAATCTCTAATCTTACAGATTCTCAGAAATAATAGATGCGATATGGCTTTCTGTTTGTTCTTTCTAATCGAATACTTCGTCTTGACCGAGTTTCTGCTTAATACCTCGGATAACCAATAATACATGCTGCTGTTTCTGAATTTCGGAATCAGAATCAATTCCGTAAGTGCTACGTACGCGAGTGTGCTGCAAAATATGCGATATCTCTTTTTAATATTCGGCATATGCATCCTTTACTTTCCATTGAGAAACGAATTATGGCGCAACAATATTATCTCTCTTATTTAAATGACATTTTCAGTGATAACGTTGATGGCAATTTGTTTTTCTGTGAGGTTTCGCTTTCAAGAGAAAGTGGAATAAGCATACTAAGGGATAATTGTGCTGTATCGAAATATCATATCTGATCTATGCATTCGATTGTCATCGACGAGTCAAAACAACGCAGAGAACGCTGTTCTTGCAGGGGAGATAAACACTATGAACAAAAATTTATTTGAAGAGAATTAACCTGAAGGATTCTTGAAAAAGAAAACTTTCAAGGATGATGAGGAAAGAAATGTAGAACTTGGTAGAGATCAGAGAACTTAATAGATTTCTAGGTCTTCTTTGGAAGCTCAGTCATAGAAGGAGGAGAACAATAAGAAATTGAAAGAGGAATTCGGTTTACAAGGGGAAACAGAACTTAAAAAGGAGGAAATTGATGAGAAAACTATTCTGTAACATGCTGAAGAGGTATGCGATGGATTTTTCTTGATTGATGATAAACTCAATATTATTGGAGCAAACAATTAGCTTTGTGATTTACTTCAAAGCGATTCTCAAGAAGAATGCTTAAGGACTCTTATGTTTGTTACTCCAAAGAGTAAAGCTAAAGAATTCCCTCTTAATAAATAGCAGTAGAAACAAGAAGAGTTCAATAATTCAAATAAGTAATAATAGTAATAATTTTAATAAATCCAATTATAATAATTTAATGAGGAAGATAATCTCGAGGATGATGATAATTTTGAAAAAGAACTAAAGAATCTAGTTCCCAAAAAGAAAGAAAGTTAATAATCAAAGTATCAAGGGAATAGCAGTGCCTCAACTGCTTTCATTGGTAGTAATATCGATCCACCTACTTTATTTCACTAAAGCAACTCCTATTTTAGCACTAACTCTAAATTACTCAAAGAATAGGAGAAACAAGTAATTGATTCTGGAACTATCCCTTAAGACTAGGCACTGTACAGCAATAAGCGTATTTCCCTGAGTCTTCGTAATTCCGTTTTGAGTCAATACTCTTTGTCTTCAATTTTAAATAAAAATAATCCATTTTCCAACTCTCATAAAACGATTCCTTTTGAAACATTCCGAAGTAATAATACTAAAGAAGATCATGAAGATCTAACTGAAATAGTTGAAAAAAGTAATTCTGGCGAACCTTCCATAATTCTTCAAGAAATTCAGAGAATATCAGCGTTTGTCTCGAAACAAGAATTCAATGAATCTTCCGTTATCCAGAATGGAAAGCAAAAAGTTTTTTAAATAAAATATTATTCCTCAGTCGATCAATCATTTTTCCATCTACGGGTCACAATTCTCCCTTTGTTCGCTTCAAATAAGTTGATCTTCCTCATAAACGTTGCAGATTCATCAAAAGAAGTAATTTAAGACAAATTAGATCTCCACTCTGCTATTATCAGAGGGGTAGCTGACGAGGCTATCTCTCCGATTCAAGCGATTACCGCTAAAATCAAAGAAGCAAGGCCACATTCGAAACCAGAGTATACATCAACTTTCTTGGATCCGCTGCTAGTACAAGCAACTTATTTGTTAAATTACGTCTAAGTTCTGAATGAGATCACTCCTTTGAAATTTTAGAACGATTTCGACTTAATTCTTAATTCTCGGTCGATTCGAGATTTCTTGTTAGGTAAGATTTTTCCAAACTTTCTTTGTTTTTGATGAACAATTTTTCCTGTTTTTGATACTACAATTAGAGGATGTTTCTGCAAATTTCTTTGACGAAGCAAAGAGTAGGGAAATCGATTTACTGGTTTAGGTTGATAACAGTGCGCCTAGTGTGATTGAAAGTGATTTCACGAAAATCAAATACGTTTTGACAGCTATTCTCGAATAGTTTCTATTTCATGGAAAATAAGGATTCTAAATTGTAATTGAAGCAAGAAATGAATTTGGATAATTACCAGGAAAAACAGATGATTATTAGGGAATGAACAAACAACGAAAAAGCAAAAGTAATAGCAAGAATATTATCTAATTTAATGTTTTCGCTGTAAGCTAATCTGATGGTAAAACAGTTTCGGATTCTCCTATTAATGACTAAGCAAAAAGAAGGCTTTTATCTGTTTTTTACTCAATAATTGGAGACTTTTCCTAGAGTTCTAAAGCCAATTCTAATAAGTTTAACAAATCTACATTGAAAACCCCACTGCCTTCAAGAAAAACCTTTACACAAAAGTACAAAAGATAATAAAGACTCACTTGCCTTTAAGTCGCTCTTCTTATTGCAGAAAAGCTTTAGCCTAGGAGAGATGAAAAAATCAAACCCAATACTTCAGTAATCCAAGTAGTTTAAACAGAAAATGGATTTCCTTGTGTGAGTTTTTCTGTAGAAGATAAAAGCAGTTTCCTTCATGGAAACGTTGAGGAATATATTAAAATATCTGAAATTAATAAGAATTCTGGAAACAATAGCAAAAATATTTAGAATAATGATATTTCTGTTCCTTAAAAAGCAGGGAATTATATTTTAGAAGAAGTACTATTACAAATTCAGTCTTCCACTGAAATTCTGAATCGAATAAATAACCAAAATAAACGAATTAATGATGAAACTAAAATGAATAATTCCAATTAATTACTTGGTTGTGAGGAGTCGTTCTCTCTAGAAGATGAAGGAGAAGTGAAGGAAAGTGAGAATGTGAGTTAACTTTAGCCAAGATCGTTGAGTTTGCATAGTCTGCCAATTCCGAAAAATATATGCTAATTAGGTTCTTTGAATTTTCAAAATCTTGTCAGCTCAGCTTCAATAGATTAGCCCATGGAACAAGAAGATCAGATCTTAACAAGGACTAAATAAAATCCAATTTCAATGAATTATATCGAAGAGGAAAATACTAGCTAATGCTAAAGAAGCAGCTCAAGCAATTAAACCAGAAAACCAAATGAAGAGACAGAGGCATAAAATGTTAGTTTTGGAACTTTCCAAGAAGAACGAAAAACAATTAGTAAAACACCTCCAGTTGGTGATATTTTTAACTTTGGATAAACTTAACCGCAGGTCTTGAATTAGAATAATAACTAAATCTCTTTCAGTTACATAAATCCTTAGTACTCTAATTTGTCAAAGGATGATGAGAGGATTCCTCAGAATTCAAGGAGTAATTCAACTTCTCACTACCTTTAGAAGAAGCAAATGCTCTTTGCTTCATCACAAGGCTTTTACCATGAGTATTTTAAATAATCTCTTGAATAATATGCTTCTGAAGGGTAAACTACTAATCTGTTTGATTCTGCGTTTTCAATAATCGAATTTATTGAGCTCCTTAAGTAACAGTTTCTCCAGAACAACCGATTTCAATATCCTTTAATATTTCTGGACTGCTCCTTGGTTTCAGCTGGTAGTTTTCTAGATGAAATCTTATTATTTTTCCAGCAGAGCAATGCAAGATTTGAGAGTCGCATGTTTCTTCTATCCAATTCAAATCTAGATTTGTCTATTTAACTGAATTTCCAAAATGCAGAACTATTTTTTGGAGTCCTACCAAAATAAGTGTCTTATAACGATCTCTTGCAGTTGAGTTTAGTTCTATGGTAGTAACCAAGAATAATTTAAAAATGATGTAATTTGCATAGGTTAAATGTGTTTTTTTTCCCAATGTGCAATGTATTAATTCAAAATATTGAAAATGAATGAAATAGCTGCTGCAATTTACTACAGACTTTCAACAAAAACAACTCTCTCTCTCTTTGTATTACTTTGATCACTAATTAGAATGAATAATTATTAAAATGATTTAAGAACAAACAATCCTCCAAAACAATGAAGAATATTTTCTAAAATTGCATTAATCTTTCTCACAAATCAAAAGGAAGAATTATTTGGATTTTGTATCTCAGCAGAAAATATTGATTTCCCAAGGTTTTATTAATTCTGAGTCAACTCAGAAGGCAGATAAAGCCTTTTTTGAGAATTTGCTTTGAAACTCTCCTCCACTGATGTCCCTAAATTTTCATCTTATCCATCATTCGAGAGATTCGATTAAAGTCTCCTAAAATTTCTACTTCCACTTGATTTCAATTCTCTTCCTAGAATTTAACTTGACCTTATGTTAAAAGTGCTTCCCATGTCCTCTCTATCCGTGTTCTTTGCACTCTACAATCTTCTAACTCCAGGAATATTTTCTCCTTCGCCAGCTGGAAGAGTTTAACTATCCTTTTGAGCATTATCTTCTGGAAAATTTTTGTTTCGTTTGCTAGCAGAATTGATTGAAGTCTCTTAACTAATCTCTACCTCGTCAACCTAAGGCATGTATTATTGAGTGTTTAGTTACTTTAACTACAGTATTTTCCGTTCCATGCCAGAAGTATTTGATGGAATTGGTAAAGGAGATTAATCAAATGTTAGGATATTTTTATCGTCATGATGCTAATTGTCGTTGAGTTAGTTATTCTTGATATTTGAAGGAATTTAAGCGTTAACAGCATTTGGAATTCCACTGACTTAATATTTCTCTGAGTTAGTCTCTGAGTCAAGACGTTGCTTTGATTTATGAGGAGAATGAGATTATTATTTCTATAATATTTTTTATTCATTTTATGTCAACAAATCGATTGACGGTTTAGCTAAGAAAAGAACATGTGAGGGTTCTTGCTTTTAGAGAGTTATTAATGATAGATCATTCCTACAATGAGGGCAATTCTTTTATTTTAGTAGCCACTATTTCAAGCAATCTGTGTGAAAAAAATGAGGACAATAAGTCACTCGAACATGGTCACTTTTTTCGAAATCACAAAGACAAATCGAGCAAGAAGGTGGATCTGTTTAAGATTTGATTAGCGAATCAAATAGTGGAAGTGCTTCATCGTATTCAAATTCAGGAATGAGTTCGAATAAGGACTCAAATTACTTGATCTTTAGTATTTGTTTCTATTTATTTTTCAGCAATCTTGTTTCTTCTGTTTCTTCAATAAAAAGAGAATTTCTACGCAGCCACACTAACAGCACACATAAAATGCCTAACAATATGACGATCAATACTACCATCAAAATTAATACTCCATTCTACTTGATAAATTCCTGAAATCCAATATTTCCCTCATTTGGATAATATTTTTAAGTCATAAATACTTTCACATTCACAGAACAAGACGTCTCACCTTTGTATGTCTAAACCCAAAAAGCAACAGTCTTTCGATCTAGTATACACCCTCGATTTTATCTAATAGCACTTCTGTGCTATTTGGATAAGATAACTCCTATCCTGTGATTAATTTTGCTGTCTTTGAAAAGTGCCTGTCAGCAACTCCAAGACCATTCAATTCCTTTGTCTCTGGTGAATAATACACTTCAAGATTTCCACAATTCGAAATTGGTTTATTATCTGCAGAATTGCTCTGTGCTTGTTAAACTTAAAGCACTAAATATCCATTAATATCTGAAAAATCTTACAAAAAGTAGAATCCTGCATCATTAGGGTAGAAATCAATATTCCAATCTACACTCCACATTGAATCATCAGAGGCATTCTTCTTAAATGACGCTAGATTTATTGAAGGTTTTGAGCAATCGTAATCAACAAATCCACTATTACACAAACACTTCCCTACTTCCTTTTAGCAAATTCCCCTATTGAGACAATCGAAGGGACATATTTTTTCAGAGCTCTTAGGATTTTGAATTTTCATTTTCATAGAATATTACAATTACTGCACTGGACCTCCATTCTGGAATATTGTTACGAATAGTTAATTTAATATTTTTGGATTTAGTTTATCTGATTCTTGAGGGTGATTATTATCATTTTCTGACTGAAATTCAATGCGATAGTGTGATTTTCTCATAAAATAACCTCGAGAATCAATAAAATCTCCATTGTAACTATTGGATTCGTTATTAAAACGCAAAGCATAATTGTTGCTTGCACTGAAGATAATTGAATTAGTTGAGTTTAGGGATGTTATTATGGAAAGCTCAATGATTAAGGTGTCGAAGGAGTTGAATGAGGGAACGGAGAAAGTTGTATTTCTTTCTTTAAGTACTCCCTCTTATTCAGATAATAGTGGATGTATTTTTGAAGATTCCTCATATTTCACAGTAGCAGTTGAATTAGAAGCAGATGAAACAAAGCACAGAGAACTAAGAAGAGTTAAGATGGAAATTATTCCGCAAGAGAATCTCATGTGAATAATAGAAAAAAGCATTCTAGGCAGATTTTGTTGTTTTTTGAGAATAGAGATTGAGAAAAGTAATTTTACTATTGTGTCGTTTAGAATGGTCAAGGTTTTGTTAAAGGAAGGACAACAACTATCAAGATGGAAGAAAGAGACAAACAGCTTTTGATGAAGATGCGAGATACAATAGACAATAGGAGAGTCTTTATTTCTGATTATCAATAGTTTTGTAGTTATTTATTGTTTTTGTTATCGAAACAAAGTCAGTCAACAAATAAGATTAAGATAGGAGCTTTATTTTTTTAATTTAATTATCCTTTGTTCTAATTTTTGTTTAACATTACCTCAACGCTCCATTTTCTTTTTTGATTTCGAAAGGCAATCTTTTTCTATTTCAAAATCAGGGGAATTTTATAAAAATTTCACCTCTTTGGCAGTTCATTTTACTCTTTTCTCTTTTTAAAGGAAGATTTTTAGCTTTATGCGCATATTAAAGAAACAGCTATTAAAGAAGAATAACTCAACAGTGCTTAATTAAAATTAAAGAAACAAAATTTGTTGCTTTAAAAGAAAGTGAAACCAGTGTTACTGGAAATATCTAAAGGCATCTACTGGCTTTTTGTTGAGGAAATAGAAAACAGATAAAAAGATACATTTAATTCTAATCGGCAGCAAAGGGAAAGGGTAATCTTTCTTTGAATGCTGATGAATGTAATTTATTTTTAATTTTGGAATATTTGCCAAATCATTTAAGTTCTTAAATTATTGGTAAAAAAAATGGCTAGAAAATCAAGCAAAGAAGAAGTAGTGTTTGAATTCAAAAGTGAAGGACGAAAATAAATGTAAGAAATTTTATTTCTTTAAAACTTTTTAAAGACGCATATGAATCAAGAATGACATTTTATTTGTAGAGGATAAAGGTATGTTGTTTTATGAACTTGTAATTCAAGCAAATATTTTACTAATGCGATGTGATTTAAGTGATTAGTGAAAATCAAAGTAAAACTAGTTATTAGCATCCATATCGAACAATTAAACTATTAGATGCTTATCGAAAAATGAAATTCTATGAAAGTTAGTTTTTAGCATTCAAAAGTTGTAGATTGGAGAGAGGGGATTACGTTTTTTAAATGAAATGACCAAATTAAACTCATCGAAATCGCAATTCTTTGAGTGTCATTTCCAAACAGAAAACTAATCATTTAAAATAAGTCAAAGAACACAAAGAAATGATCAAGAATCCTTTCACAAAGAATAACAATTTGGATGACACTGAAAATAGCCTTGATTTAGAAAGCTAACTCGAAAAGGTCTAAGAAAGATCATCTACTGCTGGTAATGCTGTTAAGTCTCCTATGAATTAGTTCTTAAAAGAATCAGCTAAAGAAGTCAATAGTGATAGAGAAATAAATGTAGAAGAAAGCTAATATTAAGGAGGCAATGTCTTCAGTGATGGAGATGAAAGCTTTTTGGATGCTAGTAAGGTTGAAGATGATAAATAAAACTAACAAATAGATGTGACTGCTGGTCAAAAACTCCAATCATAACTATCCTAAAACTAAAAACTGCCTGAAGAATTTAAGGATAAGGAGACTGATAAGTAAGAGCTGAAAGTGACAATAGCATAAGATCCATTGAAAGATATATTTTTAGCTGTAAATCAAGATAAGGGAGTAGTGCTGCATAAGTCTTTGAGCTAAGATACTGAAAAAAGAGAAGAAAGGCCAAGTGTGCTTTTTAAAAGAGAGAGACAAAGCATTATTCGACCGAAAAAGGAAAATGATGCTAAGAATAAGGTATTCAATCACATATTTTTGAGATATTTCTAATGGAAAACTGATATTTGGTTTATTTGTTTAGTTTTAAGATGGAAGTGATGCGTCCAAGAGATTGGAAAAGTTAGAAGAAATGATCGAATCGCTTAACGAAAGTCTGAAAGAGAAAAATGAAATTATACAAAAGAAGACTGATTTAATAGAAGAAAAGAATAGAGTTATTGAAGTGAATGAGAGTGTAGTAGCAGATAGCTAATTGATGATTAAGAGAATCAGTGGAAACATTAAGGAGTTGGATGCTGAAATTGAGAGGAAAAACAAAGAAACAATCGAACTTCGTGAGGAATTATCAAAAGAATAAAGTACCAGAATTAAAGAAAAATAAGCAAAAGAAGACTTGTAGGAGTAAATAAACAGTTTGAATAGTAAATTATCAACTGCGGAGGTTGAAATGAATAGAATGAGAGAAGAGTTTCAATGGGATATTGTAACTGAGAGGAAGCAAGTGGAGATATAAATTAAGTAAATACATGAAGACAAGAATTAGATAATTAAAGAAGAAGAGGATAAAAAGAATTAGGAAAAGAAGGTTCTCGAGTTGGAAGTTTAGAAATATCTAGGTAATGAAGAGGTTTTAGCAGGGAAGTTAAAGGATTTAGAAGATAGGATAAAGCAGTTTCAGGTGTAAGAGGAGAGATTTAGGAAGATGGAGAAGGAGTTTAAGGAAAAAGAAATAAGCTGGAAGTAATTGTAGGAGGAAAATGAGAGACAGAGGAAACTGGAAAATGAGTAAAATAAGGAAAAAGAGTAGATGAAAATTAAAGGTTTTGAGAAAGAAATCACAGAATTGAGTTAAGTTTTGATTTCTGTGAGGTAAGAAGCATCGAATGGCAAGATTGAAAGAGATGGAATCTATAGATAATTAGAGATTGAAAAGGAAAATATTAAGAAAGTTATTGCTGAGAGAGATAGGGCTATTATGGAGAGAGCTGCGTTGAAAGAAGAAAAAGATAAGCTAGCTGAGGCACTACAAGAATCAAAAAGAGATAATTTACTTATTTTCTAATAGCATCGAGAATTAGCTAATTAAGTTGAAGGAGTGAAGGAGTTGTAAAAAAGATGGGAGGAAGCTAAAGAGTAATGGAGTTAAGCTGATTAGAAGAGAGATTTTTATTAGAAAGAATCAGAGGAATTGAAGATATTTGTTTCTGTAAAAAATAAAGAAATTGAGATGAAAAATAGATTGTTAAAGGAGAGAGAGTTGGAATTGTAAGAGAAATAGAGAGAGATTGAAGGAAAAGATATTGAGAAATTAGATAAAATGAGGGATTTAGAAGGGAGAAATTAAGAACTAAAGAGTACATTGTATTAGAAAAATAGAGAACTGGAAGAAAGAATAATTTAGCTTAAAGATAGGGAATTGGAATTGTAAGAGAGAAATAAGAAATTGGAAATGAAATCAAGGGAAATAGAGTAGAAAGATAGAGAAAGATATGCAAATACTAGGAACTTTGAAGAGAGAACTTAAGAATTTTAATAGAAAAATGCCGAGTTGTAGATTGCGAAAAGAAAAGTAGAGGAGATGGCAAAAGAACTTGATAGAAAGAATTCATAATTGGAAGTAAGGAATAGGGAAATTGAATAGAAAAACCAGGAAATACATGATTACAGGAGAGAACTAGATGATAAGAACAGAGAGTTGTTGAGGATACATTCTGGAAAGGAGTTATTAGAGAGGGAATCAGAAAACTAGACGATTGTTGAGTTGAGATAAAGATTGAGAGAAGTTGAAAGTTAACTCAGGAATAGATCAGCAGAGGAATACAGATAACAATAAGAAATTGAAAAGCTTCAATCACATCTAAGGTCAGTAAAACTGGTAATTTTTTATGAGAAATTAACATAATTTTGAGGGAATAATTTTACACAATAAAGTTGTACATTTAACTAGACACATACTCTCTTAATCAAATAAGAAAAAAGGGGCAAGAGAAATATTTCCATATTTCTTCACATTTTTGAATTTGAT
>Ga0302271_10001739_pt1 | contig 20619 bp, 10 predicted proteins | sample III_Bog_N1_1_FD_198767 | JGI IMG/M metagenome (GOLD analysis project Ga0302271, IMG submission 198767) | Peat permafrost microbial communities from Stordalen Mire near Abisko, Sweden - III_Bog_N1_1 | ecosystem: Environmental > Terrestrial > Soil > Wetlands > Peat | place: Sweden: Abisko... | reverse complement strand
AGAGTATCATTAGATCCACTGAATCACTAATCATATGTGAACAAGACAATTTCGACATCAGCAATTATGGCAGGATAAAGACATGTAGAACATAAATCAGCGAATTCAAGCTTTTTGAATAACAATAACAACAATGAAAGTTCGTTGTTTTCATATTCTTCGAAGAGAAAGTGATCATAATGATGAAGAAATAACTAATAGCTTTTGTAAATTGATATATTATTGTCTCAAAATAGAAAAAAGGCCTTTCAAATTTCTTCATAAAAAGGATAGATATTCCTACTTTCGATGGCAGTGATACTTCTCCTTCTGCCTTCTTCTTCTCAAATTGAACTAAAGGTTTGCATGCAACTAATTAATTCTAATATTTTCAACAATGTAATGACAATACAAGACTTACAAAATCGAATTCTGCATTTGTAGGCTTGGATAATATTTTTGTGTGGCAGTGTCTCTCTCTTAAATCAATCCAAGAGAATCAGATTAATATGATTTTTTGGAGCAACAATACATCCTATAAAGCTGGTTTATTTGTAATTGATTATTATTATCATCAAAGCAACCTTCAAAAAGATACTAGGAATGCAGCTCATTTCAGAATCATCAATAAAATGAGGTTAATCCTGCATTTTAAAGCATAAAAAACTAAGGGAAATGAATAAGAATTATTCTAAGAATATTCGAATTATTATTTTTCAGGAAGAGTAATAGGTGATTATAGTAAAAGAAAATGGTAAATAAAGGATATTTTACTGAAAAACAAGTTTCTTGAAATCTCCAATAATACTCATCCATTTTTTAATTCTCCCTTGATTTGAATTAGATTATTTTAAAGGTCAAAAGCAAGTCATTTTCGAATAATAATAATTTCTTGCATTACTATCTACATTTCGAGTTGGTTTTCTGTGGATTATTTCAGAATGGCAAACGCCAATACCATCAAAGATAGATCTGACAAATAAAAACAATTAAATTAATCACAGAACAGACATAAAACAAAAATGGTTTAAGACGGAGTCAAGCCTCAAAACGATTCTTTCACTTACAACACAGTTGAATAACTACGCGAGAGAGACCCCTTGCTGAATAAGCTTCTCGTAGATGCCGTTTCCTTCTCAGTAGCTGGAGCTGCTGTTGGGTTCGGAGTAGGATTGTTCCTCAAGAATCCTAAGATCTGGAGTTACTTCTTCGCAGGAGTTGGAGCACAAACTGCTTACTCAAGAGGACCTGTCAAATTCAAATGGCTCCAATGCTGCAAAAGCAACACCAACAATGGATAATGCGGAGATAAATGCTGAGTTTGTATTATGAAAAAACTAAATAGTTCAAAAATTGTTAGTGTTTAAATGATAATTTTGAAAGTTTTTTTATTTGAGATTATTATGTTAAATGCAGTTTTGTTTGTTTCTTCTTGGATATTGTTTTCGAGAGGAATCCATTAAATAATAAGGTATTTTTATGTTTAAATTTATGGTTAAAATGAAATCAAGCAGCTTGTTTGGTAGAGAGAAATATCAAGAAATGGAGTAGTTGATTTTTTAAAAAAGTGATAATAAATGCAGAAAGAAAGGAAATAAGTTCAAGATAATGAGAAACAAACATAAAAAGAAGAAGAAAATTATGCTGAGAAGAGGAAAAATAAAAGAGAGAAGGTGTTGGAGTAGAAGAATTAATAGCAGATTGTTCTTTGAAGAGAAGGAAAATCACAAAAAATCACATCTGATTTCTTTATTTGATTGGGAACAGTTTTACAAATCAATAAAAATTTGAACACAGAAAATATATTTTTAAATAAAGAGAAACCAAGTCAAATGGCAACTATGTAGAAGGGTAAAGATGTGAAGGGAAAGGGAGCTAAGAAGCTCAAGAGCAAGGAGGCGTTTAGATAGGAGCTGACGGAAAAGCAAAAGAAGGATATCAAGGAAGCATTCGATCTTTTCGATGTGGATGGATCAGGTAAGATCAAGAAAGAATACTAAGAGCAAGATCAAAAATGAGAATAGAATAAGGGATGTGATGAAATAATGTTCAATGATTGTATTCATAAGGTACGATTGATATCAAAGAGCTGAATGTCGCTTTGAGAGCACTTGGATTTGAACCTAAAAAAGATGAGATCAAAAAACTAGTTTCTGACTTAAATAGCGAGCAAAAGGAAAAGGACAATACCAACACTATCGACTACACTGAGTTTCTCCAGATCATGACTGCAAAAATGGTAAGGACAATTGAAATAGCAGATTTAACTGTAAATTGATTGTTTTTTTTTGGTTGTAGAATGAAAAGGAATCTGATGCAGAAATCGAGAGAGCCTTCAATCTCTTCGACACTGACAAGACTGGCGTGATAACATTTGATAACTTAAAGCGAGTTGCTATGGAATTAGGTGAAACTATGAGCGACGACGAGCTTAAACTTATGGTACTAGAAGCTAACAAATCCACAAAGTAACATAAATATTTTTCTTTTTTTCCTTCTAATTCTCATCTTTTTTTCATTTTACCACCATTTCCTAAAAGAGAAGGCATGGTTACTAGAGATCAATTCCAAGAAGTACTCACAAGAGCTACCAATATTTGAATGCTCATTATTATTATGTGTTTTGTGTGTTTTACCTTGAAGCTTTAACATTTCGTTGCCCTTCAATAAAATTTTCATCTTTTTGTTGTTGTTTCAATTCTCTTTCTTCCTCTAATCCTTTCTTTACCTGAGTTACCCTTCATTCAAAAGCTACTAAACCCACCATTTCTGATTCCTATTGTTTTCGCACTGAATTGTTCAATATCAAATATGCTAATCTTTCCATTAAATATTCAAAAACCCTTATTTTTCTTTTACTAAAAATCATCCATTGGTCTTATTATTATCTTAGAATTCTTTTTGAATTCTAAAGGCAAATTCATATTATTGAAATGTTCTTCCACAAATATTCACAGGATATAAATAAAAAGGCTTCACACATGATATTTTGACATATAATTAAGTCAAAGAAAAGATCTAGATGAGTTACTTCCCCTAAATGCTAGATTCTGTTGAATTGAGAAATTCTATTCTGTTTCTTAGTTTCATTTAACTCAGTAAAAGAAAAGATGTTATGTCTACACAATCCTTCTCCTCCTTATTTCTCTTCTTCACTTCACAATTGGTAGAGTTCCCCAAATGGTTAAGTTAACTCGATTTGAGAATAATATGAAACAGAGAGAATCACAGGAAAGCATTCTGATTTCACCAGCAAATAAAATCCAATTAGTGTGCAACACAGCACAATAGGAGACCAAAAAAATAGCAAGTATGAGTATATCAATTCAGAGAATATTCCACATTAAGTATTAAACCCTATGAGCATCACAATCGAGAATAATAGCACAGATATTGAAAAACAGAAATCAGAGCGATTTATGATTTGCTAGAACCTTGCACTGACTTCTTCATTCATCTTGAATATCTTGCATAGTGCTATTGCTCCAAGGAAATTCACCAATGAACCGAAGATCATAAGTACGCTAAGTCCAAGGATCCATCCTACTTAGTGATGGCATTCTTCTTTATGAGGGAGTCTGTCTCCTTATTGTGCAAAGAGTTTAGTGCCCAAATCAAACAAGCTAAATCCAAGATACCCATATGCACCGCCACGCAAGACATTGACTCCAACAACTTCATATACCTTAAGCGGTCTCATCACATTTATTTCTTGAATTTCCTTTGAAATTGGCAAACCAAAGATTACTTTTTCTTACCCCAAATGTACCAATATTTCACTGTTAAATTATTGTTTTTTCTGTAGAACATTAATTTTTCGTTTGCTGTATGTCTATTCCTACAATCTATTCTTCGTCCCTATCTCAAATATTCATTTGAGATAGCATTACTTGAGTTAGAAATTCAGCTGAAAATATTAGGTGTTTCTTGAGATTAAGTTGGATTTTGGAGTGATGCAACATGTTTTACAAAAAAGAAATTAGTTATTTTAAAAAAATATTATTGTTCTAAACTCCATAAACTGTTTTAGGAATGGTGTAACTCTCAAAAAACAAAGAAAATAATCAAGAAATAATTATTCCTCCTCATTCTCCTCTCTAGTGTCATCTTTCTCCCAAAATAGACAGAAATAAATTAGTTATTTGAAATTTGATAAGTGCTCACATTATCAAAAAGACACTTAAAACTGCTGCTTCTCAATTTGATCAACACTTTTTTGAATAAAATTGAGCTAACACAGAAATATCATCCAAGTTGCTCATGCTTTAAACTCTCTCAGTTATTCGGCTAAAAGTTGAGATTAGATATTTCTTGCTTGAGAATTTGTCTGACTTAAGGGATGAGATCTAATAAATACAAATGAGATCAAGAAAGGAAAATAAATAACCTTTATTAAAAAGTATCTTTAGAGTGAAAATTAACCTTTATTTCACAATATTTCAAAGATAACTTAATAATCCTCTGCTTGGCTATCAAAATATTATACCTGGATTAGTGAGATTCTTATGAAAATGTTGTTAGTTCATTTGTGTTAGATCTGCTTAGAATGACTTAATTTCTCCACTGATTTTATGCACAGAACGAGCAATTTCTGCATCAATCCTTCCCTCTTCTCCTTGCTGTTAACAGAAAAATATCAAATATATTGTAATTCTTAGAAATCAATCAAACTCTCTATTTATCTCGTTACTAATTTGCTCTTGATGTTGATGCTCAAATACTGCGAACTCTGTAGCATATTATCTTCTTCTAAGTCAATGTTTTCTGTAAAGTTAAAAAACATTTTCCAATCAAACTCTATAACATAATATAAGCAACTCCCTCTCTTCAAAAAATAATTCAATTCCTATTTTTATCTTTCGATTTTGAGTTACTTTCTTTAGGCTGTTTAATCGAGAGAACATATATTTTATCCTTTGAATGCGTGATTACTTCTGCAGATGGCTTCAAGTATACATACGGCTTAAGATTCTAATCCACCAACAAGAAAAGTTTTGAAAAGAGCAAAAATAAGAATAATTTAGTATTTTGCTTCGTTTTTCTTACTTTATTAGCATTCACAGCTCTGTACAATCCAATCGGTATCATTTTGTACTCCGTGATGAATATCTCATATAGCTCCTACAGAAATTAGCCAATATTTACCACAAAATAAACAACAAATCAACCAAAGTTATAATAATAATATTGAAATAATTGTGATTTTTAAATGATTTTACACCGAACTTTTTGCCTTAATATTATGGTGGTATGTTGATAAGAAAGAGATTCCCTGTTTAGAGTCTAAGCAAATTATAAATCCTCTTGAGTTTAGAATTGATTGTAGCTCCTCCCATGATCATCTGATCAAGAATGTTGATGATAAATGGATTGTAATATGCCTAGCAAATCAACGTATCCAACATTGTGGAGATGTAGATCTCACCAGAAGCAAATGGTTCACTAGCAATATACCCAATGTCTTTAATGTAGTTGTTCTTAGATTAACTGAGAAAAGAAATTGTTGCCATTGATGCTAACTCCGTGATGATTTGAATGTTAGGATTGAGATATTTGACTGTTTTATAGATGAATATTGTGTCAGCATCAACCATTCTAGGAAACAACAAACAAAAAAGAGAGAAATCAGCTACAAACAATGCATAAAATCTACTATTATTGTAGTTTTATGATATTATTTTAACTTTCATGGTAACCTACCCGGAATTGTTAGATTCGTGTTCTCTAGGTTTGGAAAGAATAACTAAAGCAAGTGCTTTTTTGATGCATGCTCTCTCAAGATCCTCTTGCTTGAGAGGAGATCCTTAAAGGAAAAATACCTTAGGGAATCTATTAATGGAATTCCAGAGTTCAGATGGCATGGAGTCATTATTCATGATAATAATTGGGTTAATCGTCTTGAGAGACCTAGCACGCAGTGGCATTAATAGATGTTTCATCCCAGAGACGATTCCACAGACGATGTAATGATTCTCGAATTTTTTGTCACTGTTTTAATTAAGCTGCAATGTGTGCTAACCTTATTTGTTCTGGTAAAATGCCTAAAAGGAGAAAAATGAATAAAAATAAGAAATTTAGATGATAAGGAAAATGTCAAATTAATGGATGATTCTTATAATCTGCTGTTGGACCTTGTATTTTTGATCTTGCTCGATTTAGAGTAGTTCCTTCAGATTGGATGTCCCTGGCATGTTCTTAGGAATATTTGGGTAGCTGTGATCTGCATCAAAAACAAAGTTCAACAAAAATGAATTTAGGTCTAATTTATCTTTTTCTTTCATTTTGGTGGTAAAATAACCCTTTTCATAAAAGAATTTTTTACTCCTTGGAATGGACTCATCGATTTTGACTTTCTGGAGTTCTTTCAAATTCGGGAGCTACGAGGCGATGACATATCCATGATGTTCGTAGTCTTGTAGGAGGTAATCTGCGGGGTTTACAAATACCTTTGTTTCACCCAGAACCTTCACTTCAAGTGCAAACAGAATGATACCTTGCTCCTAGAAATTTTAACAAACTATTAAAATATCTAAAAAATACACATTTTCTGAATCATATTCATTTATGAAAATGGTGTTTTTTCTATTTTGTACTTTGAAGATAGCCTAGCTGATTGTCCAGAATGTGTATCCAGAGAACGCTTTTGATTCTAGATTAACTCTGTATATTTCATTCTGCATACCATGGACATAATCGTAAATCCAGCTGTCTTCATCTTTCTTTTCGATAACATTGCAGTCTGGTTTATCGGAAGCAATCAAAAACGAGATAATCGTGTTAATTCCTGGACACTAACAAGTCTTTGCAAGTAGATAAAGTTTTAACTCATCCACACAGATGACTTAATCAACTTCTCCGTAGTTAAGTGACTCGAAATATATGTCTTTGAGTTCTGGTTTCAATAATTGCAGGCAAACACGTATGTCTCCTTGCGAGATATTTGAAACATATTGCTTCACAGCTAAAGTGTACATAATATTCCGATGATCTTCTTGTTCTGTGTTTTTAGTCATTTTATCAGCTAGAATCACTACGCATTGCGCAGTATCAGCTTAGGCTCTACGAAGATCGTTACTGTTCAAGGGGTTGCCTTGGAGATAAGTTAGTTTTGTTTGGAGATTATTTTTGGATAGAATTTTGAGCATTTCTTCACTTGGTGGTTGTGGTTTCATAATCACAGAGGGAAACTCCGAAACACCATGATCTTAATGATAAAGTTCAGCTAAGAATGTCTTGAAAAAACACAACAGATTTTGGAGCAAATATTAAACTAGAGAGGGAAAGTATTTTTTAATAGTTTTTTGTTACTTTATACCCTTCAGCTTGCGTGTTTCCAAGGATAAGTATGTGGTTTGTGCGTATGTTCTTTTTGGTGAATTTATGTGTTGAATATTTACTAGTTTGCTTGAGGGATTTCGAGAGCTGTTCGATTTAATTCGGGATGTACGTCAAGAGAATGAAAATAGATACTACAACTATCATCCTGCCTAGTCTTTCCTGTGTATTTATATCACCGAAACCAACCGTGCCCATTGTTACAACCATGAAATACAAGTAGTCATGGAAGGCATACCCTGAGAGACATACAAAAATAATTGAGATATTCTGCAATATGCATCGCTCAAGTATTTGGATTTCGTTTGTTTGTTTTTTATTACCGTTTTTTTCAACAACCATTAAGAAGCTGCTTGTTTCGATCATGACACTCAGCACTGTAAATAGGATTTTGAATGTGTTCCGTGTGACGTCCTTAGCTCGTCTCGAGAGGATAGGTTCCAACTGGAATGATGGAAATCATAAAAAATTGATGGTTTTATGAGATTTGAAGTTTCATTAGTTTTGAATTTTCTTTCATAAATCAGCTATTTTGGGTTGTGTTATTCCAAATATCTACCTTAATAATGAGAAGAAATCTTAAGGCTCTTGTGACTAAGACATACTTTAAAAAGAAATAACACAAGATAATTTAACTTTGAGAATATTCTTCACAACTATCAGGTGGATTTACTTTGCTGGCTGAAATGAGATCGATTCTTACAAACAGCGTTGGGAAAATAGAAATATACTCCAAGAATGAAGTGTACTAGAAAGTGAAGAAAAGCTACACAAAACTGAATCAGATTTCTCAGAAAATTATGTTGATAAGGAAGCAGATGACTTCAATGCTTTTTTAAATATCCTGATTCATTTTGTTTGTTTGTTTCTCTCTTACCCTGTTTTCTGAGATGTAGAAATTGATGAGAAAGTTGATCAGGAAAAATACATCAAGGATGATTTCTATTATAACTATGCTTGAGTTAGTCTTGTAGTCCACCATGCCTTCTTTTGGCCAGCTGTAAGTATCGACGGCATGTGTAATCACGTACACAAGGGATATCATCGAGTTAAACACCTCCAAGAGATCACCTATGCCAGTCACAGAAAGATACCTTTTATAACAGGTGAAAATGCATAGACCAAGTTAGAATTTGATAGATATTAGTGTATTGGTCGAATAGAAACGTATGTAACTTTGCAAGTTTGATTGAAAAAGGTCGCTCTCCTTCTTCACTTTTCTTAGGTTAGTTCTCCTCTTCCTTCTAGATCTGTCTCACCAAGGAGTACTGTTCCTAAAATGGAAAAAGGATATCCATGAAAGAAGAGATAAAATCCGAATTGAAGGACATACTGGATGGTTGAAGATCTTCTTTGGGCCTGTGTAGATCATAAGAAAAAGATGAATGATAACAATACAAGAAGAGAGTTAGAATCAGTGAATTAATCAGCTCTATTTTTTCAAGAGTTTTCAGCGGAATAATAATAATAATAATAACAATTAATAAAGAGACTATTGGTATCTCTTGTTTAGTTTCAAGTTCTCTTTGCTTGAAATTGAAAAACCCTTTTTAAATCAATCTTTCTTCTTATTAGATAACACATAATAAGGAATATATCTAATTTAATTCTTTGGTTTTTAAACAGTTTATTATCTTAATATTGATATTCACATACATTCATGAGAATTAATGGATTAAATACTGTTTTTTGGTTTGTTTAACTCACTCCATTGATTCAATTGATTTGGGATGCAAATCAAACAGAAATCATTTTACAAACATAGATAATAATACATTTATATTTAAGAAAACACCCTTTTACAGAGGAATGCTAGTAAATTATACGACAAAAACGAAAACAACTCAAGAATTTCATATCCTCAAAATTTACAAAATCTCTCAAACAAGGGATATTTATTTAGATTTAGGGGGAATATTGGAGATATGTGACAGATATACTTACTTACTTATTGATTTACCCAAGCATAATAAGCTTGGGAGTTAGTTATTTGCATATTTTTCTTTTGACATGTAGCAAAAGAATCACTTAACACCCAACTCTTAGATTTAAGAGACAGATAAAAAAGAATATGGATTTAATGTCTTTGTCTTCTAAAAACATTTTAATTCGCTGACACAATCCTTTGTTCTTTCAGATCTGAATATGTAAACGATATTCTATGAGCAGAAAATATCCAAAATATTGTATCTTAAACAAAAATTGCTCAGTTGAAGAATCTAATTGTGTGGTATTACGATAGAAATTTTTATTTTTTTTTTAGTTTGAAGAAAAAAACAACTAATAGCATCTTTTTAACTAATAAAGTTAAATTTCATAAAACAATCTCTATGTACCTTCCAAATGAGCGTGTAGGATAGTTTTAGAGGGAATCCCAGAAGATCTCTTTCATTCTAAGAGGATGTTTTTGAGTAAAAATTTAATAAAAATAGTGACTTAAAGTCATATTTTGCATGGTTGCATCAAATTGCAACAATATAAACTAGAATTTCAATTTTTTTCGGAAGAATCATTTATTACTTGATGACAAAAAAGAACAAAACAAATTTGGGAATCAAGACAACCAAATAGCATCTTTAGAAAGTCTCTTTAATATATTGATGTCTGTTGGCTGAATCATGATAGCTGTCTTGAAAAGAGCTATTCCTTTTGTTAAGTGTCTTGAATTATGTTGCTCCTTTGTCTCTCTCTTTATCTCTCACTATTGATTTGGATCTTTAGTTTTTGGATCTGGAAAGTTATCGATTGTTGAAATAAACGATCTTTGTCTTGAAATCGCACGAAGAATCACAGCCTTGCCAAATTTCTAAATCAAAAGAGAATGAATCTTGAATAGCTTATTCGAGAGGAATCTATCTTCCTTGTTCTTCCCCTATGAGATCCCTTCAAATGTCTAAAAAACAAGCAGTGCAAAGTTAGAAAGGGGAAAACTAACCAAAAAGTTTGAGCAATATTCCCAGTGAAATTGAGTAACCTTTCGCCCTCCCCCTCCATTTTAAAACTAAATTATTATCAAAAAATCATCTACTTTGTTAATGAAATCATAAAGATTCGTGGCATCATTCTCGTTTAGCGCATCGATAATCGATTGTTCCTTGTCTTTCGCTTAGATTATCACCGATATAAACAACGCAATGAACCTTTCAAACAGCTGCTGATCGTTACTACGCAGAGGCATCTAATCCAAGAGAATCTTCATCTTCTCAGCGACATTATTCTGTGAGACCTAATTCATTTTTTCAGTTTTATCAGCTAAGAGCTGTTCTGCTTAGGCTTCACTTTCTCTTTCTTTGGCTTTCTTTTCTTCTTTTTGTCTTGCCTTTTCCTCTAGCTTTAGCTTCTGTTTGGTGGCTATATCTTAATTCTTATCCATTTTTTGGAGGATATTTATCTCTGCAAAGAGTGAGTATTAACTAGTTTATTGTTTTACGCTTAATTATTTAGATAAAATTCTTATATTGGAAAGAAATAAGCGATATTCAGCTTTTGATTGCAATCAAAATAATCCCATAATAACAGTCCCCCCCTCCCTCACCAGGCAAATCCTAAATCAATCTTCCCTTAAAATAAGTTCTTCTCAAACTTTGTTCTAATGAACTAATCAAATTTTTGGCATTATAAAATCTTCATTATTATTTATTGAATTTTCTCTTCGATTTAGCTTAGGTGATGTCATGGGAGTGACATTTCTGCTTCGACGTGATAGACTAGGACTCTATGGTTGAGATCTATTCTGCTATTAGAGTGAATTTTTATTGGTATTATTCGATAAACTAGGTGGACTGTGAGTGTAAAATGTATGGAATTATTTGCCTACTTTGCTGTTATTTTTGTTGGTCTAAAATGAAGAAGAAGATGAAAGGGTATTTGGGGAATTCGTCATTGATGTGTACAGTTTCTCATTGACATTGTAAGTGTTGTAAATGCTGCTGGAATCACCACTCCCAATGGTTTTATCTTGATCAGTTTTGACTCTGATTTTGTTGGTATTCTTAGATCTTGCAATTAAGCACATTCCTGTGTTTTCACTGGGAATGTCATCTTAACATGTAAGTAAATCAGGATTATTCTTATTATTATTGTTCTTCGCGTTGGATTCTTGGAGATAAGAGTATGACAGTTAGTTATCTATGGATATGTTAGTTTGTTTATTTAAAATTGTGTTGAAATTATTTGGAGAATTCAGAAGATTAGAATTTTAAGATAACAAAGTTTTATTCCTACTGTCAACTGTGCTTTTTCTTCTTCTTTTCAGCGAAAACTACTTGCTCTGAGCTGTTGTTGAAGCCAATTAACTCCCCTTCTTCGGTGGAGTTCGCTCACTACTAGCTTAATTACCTGATCTTTTCTCTTCCTAAGAATTAAACGATCGTTCATTCTCAGCTAATTCATTTTCGCTTAAATTATCTTCTTAACCTTGCTATTGTTGCTCATATTACCTACTCCTTGAAGGTATTGGCGATGCATTTTTCGAAATCATAGAAAGATACTAATCTAACAATTAACTTTCATTACTGGTGAATTCAATATCTCCCATGGATTCTCTTTTTTTCCAGAACACACTGAATTACGAAATCAGCGAATCCGCAACTTTTTCCATCTACCCAAAGGATACAGTAGAAGGCAACGCTGTATGCCCGTCATTTTGGGTTACTATCTATGAAGCAGCTGACTCTCCGCTGAGTTATTTTTACGATTAGATCGAATATGCTATCCACTCGAGTAGTTTCGTTAGTTGTCTAATATTCCAAGAAGAATTTGAATTTGAATTTTTTTCCGCATTTCCTAATATTCCCTTGAATAAAGACTGCAATGTAATCAACTCAAACATCATTTGTTTGCTCATAAGCAAGCATGTTTCAGTTAACGTTTGTACCACTGCCTGAAGTTAAAAATATTAAAAAAATATCATTGTAGAATACTCCCCCTAAACAATATTGTTTTCCTAACTTTTCCTGCTTTCTGCGAGTAGAACTGAATAAGATCAACATGATTAGCTTTCTGGTTAAGAGTAAATTTGAGGTGATCAATAATCCCAATTCTCTCTCTGATTTCATCAATCCAATCATATGGATTAGCATTGTTGACTTTTCTCTCTATGGAAAACATCATTTTTTTCTCGAAATTCTTGCGCCAAGACATTTAGTCATCCTTCACTTATCCAACCTCGATGATGACTGCTCTTAAATCCTCGAATTCCTTTAAGCCCTTCAAGATAGTTGCAAGCCGCTCCTTGAAGAAATGTAAAATTGTTTTATGGGAGGATTATTTAATAATAGAAAAAGATTGATTCAATATCTTCGAATTCTTCAAAATATTACATGATTGATGAAGTTTTACTTAGCAAATGTCACAAAGTCAATGAAATCTAGCTTAGAAGCTTTGAGTAGCAAGGACTCATCACTTTTTTATACAAGTTATCTGCATATCTTCATCTACTCCTTGATCGAATTCTACTCGATTTTGAGCCGCTCCTAGTCGTCTTCCATTTTCTGTCTACTATCTGTCATTGATCGGGCGAGCAAGCTGATTGCTTCCTTCTGTTCTTCTTTAAATTAAGCCATCATGGCTTCGTTTTTCTGAATACAAAAAAGGAAGTTATATCTTCAAATTAATCCCATTCTGAAAAGTTTCTTAATATTTTACCAGTGCAAGTGTGTTCATCTGTGTTTTGAGACTTGCAGCAAGATCCTTTTACTCTTGGAGCGCTATTTCAAAGGTGTTCTTCTTTAAATACTCGATGCTGATTTACGCTTTGAGTTAATCGATTTCGAACTTCGATATTTTCATTGAGAGTCTGTCATCTAATTTAGACAATTACTTTCGAAATGCTTCTTGATCTGCCATGATCTTCACACATTCTTCTCGCACACCTTCAATGTAACTGAGCTTTGAGTCGAGCTCTTCGGATGTGACTAATCCTTTGAGTTTCGTTTCTAATTGCTCTTATCCTTATTCAGCTTAATCGCATTTCTCTTGGATTTGAGTTTCCAGCACACTTAACTCTGCTTTTTAAGCAACGAATTTCTCGTCAACTTAGAGAAGAACATTATCTAGTTCATCACGAGAAGGCTTCTCGTCAATTTACTTGTTCAATGTCTGCAAGCAAGAAAAAGAACTAATTTTGAGTTGGTTGGTTTATTGACAATCCCTTCATCATTTCGATATTTGTTTTGCAAATTCAAAATGAAGTTAAAATAGAGATATACATTCTCATACTTCTGTTTGAATCCTTGCGTCGTTTCGGAGTTCGATAACTTTCTCTTCTGCATCCCGCTCGACAACTCGCAATGCCTCCCATTGCTTTCGCAGATCACTTTTGGTATCTTCAATCTTATTTTTCAATAAAAAAGTACATATTCTTTAATCCAATTTGTAAATTCATTGCTAAAGTCATTTACTTAAGCAAATATCGTGATTGTTTTAGCATTAAACGCATCGATATGCTCCAATATCTCTGCAGCTTTAGTATTTAGTTATTGAGTCTGTGTAGCAGCTAGTGCTTTCATCTCCGATCGAATCGCAGTTGCACATGATTCCAAGTCAGGTTTGATCAAATAATTTGCCAGAACTACAAAAATAAAAATGAAGAAATATTTAAAAATAGGATAACAAAAAAAACACAAACGATTGATCTTACTCTTGGCCATGTACACCTTAAGATCCTTTTATATTTGCTCCTCGAATTTCTGAGATGTTTAAAGTACTGCCTAGTTCATGAGTAAACAAAACAATCAGAAATCTGTTCAACCCACAGACATCCCCACAAGCAAATCATTCTCCCTCCTTTGATCCCCTTACCTTATCAATGTAATTGAATTTCTCCTCGAAGACAGCATTATCTGTTTTCTGATTGACTCTTGACATGAGCATATTCATTTGACTCGAGAAATACTGCGCTCCAACGAAATTATCCTTTAGTTATGCTTGCAGATTCTGAACTTAAGACATCTCCACTTTCTACGCGATCTACTGTGCAAAACTCTAAACAACATCTTCTTGTTTCCAGAGTTTATCCTTAGTTTCTTCGGTAGTCTACATTATCTTCTCAGATTGACTCTGAAGCCTATCAACTTTGGGGATTCAAATAAACACATAAGAATAACATAACCATCACAAATATCAGCAAAATTAGAGTCTGTTATTGTTGTAAAATTCCCTTTATCATTTCTTACGCTATGCTTGTAGTAGTACATTCTAATGCAAGGCATCTGTATTACTGAGTATCTTCTATTCTAGCTCTGAAATCTACCCACTAGCTGCTTGTGACTTATCGTTCAAAGTTGAGAACTACAAATTGAGTGTATGAAATGAATCCTTAAACTTAGTCTCCATCGATGTCGTTGTCTAATAGAATTTCAACTCATCTAAGATCTTTTTGATGATTTACTGTTCGATATGTGTTTATATATTAACTGTAATTGGTTTGCCTTGCTCATCCTTGAAAAGTGTTTTCACCTTATCAATCGAATCTGCAATATTCTATTATGCAGATAAGCTTTCATTCTGTGAATTCATAAGTGTCTTAGTAACTTGCTGCTGCACAGTTAGCTACTCACTCAGCCATTTAATCTTATTCTACAACTTCCCAATACTCACATTCAATCGCTCCATAGTAGGTTCTTCATTCACCTACCCCTCCGTTTGGTCAGACATTTCTTGATTTCTAGAGTAACAAGAATAATCTTCAACGATAATTATTTGGTGATTATTTTTTGTGTTTTTTTATATTTTCTTGATCGCGCTGCTCCACAACAGAAATATTATAATAACTTTTTATCAATTTCAAAGTATCTTTGACATTGTACATTCTCCTTATTTGGTTTGTAGGATTCACACACAAATTAGCTGAGATGTGTGGTTACCATTTCAACTGTGAAATCCAAAAATATTTTCTTTCTGATTTTTCCTTCAACATCTATTAACACACACATACACAAATAAAACTCATTTATTTTGGAACAATACCTTGATTTTTGAAAGGAATTCTTGCTTTACAATTATTCCTTATTCTTTTTTCAATATTCAAAGCATTTAACTTCTCTCCTCTGTAAATAACTAAATATCCCTATCACTGAAACGGGTTATCGAGCCCTTTCATTTCTTAGACTTCTTCACTAACCAATCAACGACGTCTGGTATCTTGTCTCCACGAAGTGCACTTACCATCATCACAACCCATGGATTCGATGTCACATAATCCAAATTTAAGCCTGCAATTTTTGATATTTTCATAGTTAAAAAAATGAATTATTTTTTCTGATTCCAGTGGAATTCTCATAATCAATCGCGAATTTATTAATGCATTTCTGGCTGAAATAAATCAATACCTTCAATGATTTCACTTTCATTCATATGCCCTTTGATGTCTATTTTATTTCCAACTACGAGGATTGGTATGCTCGATAATGCAGGGTCATCTAAAAGTGTATGTAGCTCCCTCTTCGATATCCCTAATGTATCTCTCTACAAAAGTAGAATTGTAAATAATATTTTAAACCCATTTTTCCTTTATTATAATTGTTCTTTTCTTTTACATTCGCTGAGTCAATCACAAAGAGTATCGCATTGGCATCTCTAGTGTACAATCCCCATTCTGATCGATATTATACTTATCCACCAATATCCCACATTTTCATTTTGACTCCTCCCTTTTTAAATTGCTTCACATTTAATCCTATCGTTGGTGCGGTCACCGATGCTTCACCTAATGACAGCTAATTTAAGATCGTAGTTTTTCCACTGTTCTCCACTCCGATCATCACAACTTCCATGTTTGAAGTTAAGAACAGATTCCTCAGCTTCTCTACTAAATTGCCCATGCTATTATGTTCTAGAGAGAATTGCTTTACTTTTTAAGGAAAACAAAATAATTTATTCGATTATTTTCTCCGCCAAAGTAAAAAAGATAAATATGCTTGTGTTTTTTGTGGGTCAAAGGAATTGAGAATCAATGTACAAAGAAACACTAAGAATAGACATAGAGAGAGGAACATTAGAATTTTAATCATAATCATTCCTAGATCAGCATATTCTCCATCTGGATGATCTGGTGTCTGCTGAGATAAAGATCATTCAAAATAGTACTAATATATGTAATCATCCTTTTGATTTAACTTCCTTTATTCAGCTGATACAATATGATCTAACAACTAAATACAATAATAAATATTCCATGAATTCTGTTGAAATTTTTTCAAATTGTTTTAGAGAGATACCAATAAATGATATCTATTCTAGATTTCTCATTAATCTCAATTCAATCTCCATAAGAACAGAGGAATTTATCCATTTTCACTTCCAAGAATAGGCATCTCAGCTGAAGATCTATCATTATATTTTTGTTAATAATTTACTTTTTCCTCTCTCTCTCTCTCAGTGTTATTCTTCGTGTGATTGATCTAGGTATTGTTTACTTTCACTATTGTTATATTAGACTTGATCGAAAATAGCTAATTTTGCTTTAATTGATTCGACATACATATCATCGATCTTTTCTCTATTCTCAACATCTAAAACAGAGTATTTCCCTTTTTGATTTGATTTATTAATGTGATACATCATCTCTTAGTGATGTGCTTCATCGTCGAGTTTCTTAGAAATCCTTAATAAATTGTATTTCTTCTCAACTGGATCCATTCCGTTTTAGCTTCTGGATACTCGCTCCCAATCTTTAAGTCCTTCTGATTTTTTATCAAGTTAATATTTACTACGCATTTCCGATAAATAATCGATTTTTGGCTTAACTGTTGTCATAGCTGAGCTCATAATCGAACCAACTTTAATGTCAGACCTTGGTGAAAGAAAAAAAAGAGTTAGAAATGTTAGGGGTACATTTCAAAATATAGTATTATCTTAATTATCATGTTTATCTCTCTTTGTCTGTGAATATTCTTACAGATTATCAGTCGTCTTCTCAACGCCTTGCAGTGGATGTTCTGATTTAGCTTTCTTGGGCATTTTTTTCGCAGCTTCTTTGATTTCTTCTAAATATTCCATACCTTTTTCTGCTTATTAATCTTTCTTTCTGTCTATTTTTATTTCATTTTTGAACACTTTTTCATCAAATCTATCGTAATCTTCACTTGTTTGTCTTGATTCAGCAGAGTTTCTTCTTCTTTTCAATTATTTTATGTATTTCCCTGGATTGTTCATCTTGTCAATCTTGACTTAAAGTTCGAGTCTCTTTTCTTCATCGACATTGACTTTCTTCTTTGTTTTGACTCCCTCTGCAAACACAGATCTAGCTTCGACAATCTTCATTGCCCTTTGCTTCAGTTCTTTTTCAATGCAAATTAAAAAAGAATTAGTAATTTCTTAAATAACTACAAAATCTCTTTCAACTTCCATTTAGTTATTCCCATCCCTTAAATTTACCTAATTGCTAGTTAAATGATGCATCCTCTGATCCTTTACTGTACAGTTATGACTAAGGAAGTGCTTGGATTTTCATGAAATGTTCTTTCATTTCTTCTTTATGCTTTTTCTATTATTACAAACGTTCTTCCTCCTACGCTTTGAGTTTCTCAAGATACTTCGACTAATGATCAAACAAATTCATTTCATCGATACGCTTGTGGTTCTCTCTATTCTCATCAAGATTCTTCTCTGCTTCCTTCTACTACTATAAGAACTGCTTGCTGAGTCTCATGTACAAGGGTGCCTTTCCGTTGTTCATTTTCTCCGTTTGCTATTTATATTTCTCTTAATGTTCTTCGAATTCTTACTATCTCTTGATCTTATCTTGCTCTATTTCTCTGATCCTATTCTTGAGGGCTTCTTCTTTTTCCTTTTCCTTTGAGATTTTCATTCTTGCTTCCTTTGCTAGTTTGTCTTGATCATCTTAAATCTATTTTGCTTGAGAAATCGAATCACATTTTTTCTTCCGCTCATCGAAGATCTTCTTTTCTTCCAAGAGTTTCTTCACGAATATGCTCGCATCACGCTGCTTAGATGTTTCTTATGTATCCAAGAAGATTTTAAGCCCAGGATGACTGTATGCACTACGAGGATTATCGATTCTTTGACTTTACAGTAACTTGACTTTGATATCGATTTACAGAAGTTCCTTCTCAGTTTCATCACGTTGCCTTGGATAGATAATATTAAGTTTAGAAAAGCCTAGAATTATCATGTTTTTCTATTGATTTTTACTTTCTGATTTCATTAATCCTCTTTTTAATGACTTCTTCCTCCACAATGTTAAATCGTTTGAGTCCAGCCTTTTTCCAAAGAGTTATGAGATTCAAATTATGAGACAATTCTGAAGCACACATCTTACATCAGTTGTGAGTTAGCTTTCATAATCCTTGATGTATTGTTGAAATACTGATAATGAACCCACTAATCTCTCTTTTTCTCTAATTGGATTTAAACAATAAAAACAAACATCTTTTGTTTAAAAGAAACTAAACTGTTTTATCATAGTTTACTTCAGTAATTCTAGAAGCTAACTATCCACTTGATCTTCTTCTATCATGTTGCCTTTCCTGTGAATGACTCCCTAAATTTAAAGAGAGCAGAAATGTTTGTTATTATTATCTGAAATTCACTCAAATTCCAAATCTAATCATTTACCTCCAGCTGTAAGATACCGTATTCTAATTTTTTGGCATTTTTCTTATCGATTTTTAGAACAGTCTTCTTTCCTTCCTTCATCCCAGAAAAAAAAGCAATCATAAAAAAAAGAAGTACAAACACATATGAAAATTAACCTTCCCCTTATCGAAAGAAACACTCTCTTTTATTTTCTCTTTTTTAACTAATTCATACTTCTGATGTGTCTCCTTATCCTAGTTGATTCCAGAGATCATCGAAATACTGTTTCTGCATCTAAACCATTGCCTTTTTTTATCTCTTTCTTTCTTCTTTTATTGGGTCGATTTTCGGTGATTCGGGGGGCTTTAATATCGAAAGTTAAGATTTCTGCTAATCCTTTCCATCTTTTTTGCCTGGTTACTATCCAGGAGTTTGTGCTGGTTGCTGTTTTCCTGCTGGAACTGGTGCGGATATTGATCCTTTTTTCTGTGGAGAATATTATGAAAAACAACAATTATTTTTGGTTTGAAAGAGAAAAAAGTAAATGTCTTTGAGAAACCAAATAGGTTTTGGGAATCACCCATTCATATTATTAAAAAGTATCAAATCAACATTTTTTTATTTTTACTGAATCAGGTTTTTGATTTCCTTGTACAACAGTTGCAGGTGGAGTCTAAGATATCATGAAAAATCCATTAGAATAAAACTAATCCATGTGAGAATGCAAATACCTTATTCGCAGCAGCAGGAGGCTCAGCAGTTTTTGCGTCCTTTGGATTTTTACTCATAGCGAAAAGAAGGTTTCAAATAGTATATTAAAGTTGTTTGTTTATATATTTTCCTGTTTTCGTCTGTTTTACTTAGTTTTTTGTTTGCGTTATTAATTTAATTTCCTTTCATATTCCTCAGCTAGTAATTTCTTCCTATTTACTTTGATTTACATATAAGAAATGAATGAACTAACCCCCTCCCTCTTATTTATATTTGTTCTTGAATTAACCAAGTATCATATATTTTAATATTGAAACTCCTATTTTATCTCTTTCATTCTTTTTCCCAAATGATTTCTATACTCTCTCTAATAGATCACTGTCCATCTTCACCTTTCCACTAGAATTGCTAAAACAAACATTAAATACATACAGAAAAACTTAAGGTAACCAGTAACCTCCTGCAATAATATTTAAAGTATACTACAAAAACATATTATTTTTACATATTAGTGAAATTATTCTAAGTAAAACCATCTTGAAGATCCATATTTTTCATTTTCTCTTTGAGTTACTGGGAGTGCTTATTGAACTCAAAGGGCTCTTCTAAAACCCCATTGGTGTTTCCAACAAATAAGCTTAATTAATCAGAGAATTCTATCCTCTTTTAATTCCAGGAATATTTGCTGTTTGGAGTAAATTTTTCTTTTTCGAATCATACATTCCTAGCCCCTTATTACTCGCTGAAATCGGCGAGATCGACAAAGAAGAAGCATTGTTCCTTGTGGAATGCTATTAAGAACTCTAATGTTGTTGACTTCTTGATGAAATCGGTGAAAGACTAACTCGCTGAAAATTCTTTGAAGACGAAGAAGAAAGAACTTAATTCCTGTGATATCCCTTTTAAGGAGTCGATTCTGTATGTGAACTAATTGTGTTAAGACGTTGCATGTTCCAACTATTTAAAGAAGTATTAGGGGAAACACTTCTTTAGTCTCGTGAGTAACTCTAATTATTTGGTTAAACCTGATTTCCAGTGGATATCTTCGATGAATTT
>Ga0302271_10001736_pt1 | contig 20645 bp, 23 predicted proteins | sample III_Bog_N1_1_FD_198767 | JGI IMG/M metagenome (GOLD analysis project Ga0302271, IMG submission 198767) | Peat permafrost microbial communities from Stordalen Mire near Abisko, Sweden - III_Bog_N1_1 | ecosystem: Environmental > Terrestrial > Soil > Wetlands > Peat | place: Sweden: Abisko... | reverse complement strand
TTCTGTGACTACGAGCTAGCTAGATGACTCCCTAGATAATCATTGCCATTAATATTGTGGTTATTATTGTTATTTATCTTCTTGTCACTCCCCATCGGTAGAATAGCGCTATTGCTAATGTTATTGCTTCCATCTAAGAAGGATTTAGGAATATTGCTATTATTATTCTTAGCACTATTTAGTGCATTTTTAGTTGTAGCAAACCCTGAGAGTCTTGGACTGTTGCTTGTGTGGAGATATGCCTGAGGGTTTAGTGGTGATAGGGAATTGCTTTCTGCTAAGAGACCTTTGATATGAGGACTAGATTGAACGACAGAAGATGTCGCTGAGATTGTTCCATTATTGGAAGGTTTCTTCAGCTGAGCAGAGTTGATCTCGCTCTTCGTCTGAAGTTTCGTAGTGCTGCTGCTTTCTAGATCAGATCGAGTGTCCTGTAGTTATTGTTGTGCTTATTGTTACTGCTGTGATTATGGTTATGATCCTGCTGTCTTTTTCTCTTTATTTGGTTGTTTGACACTCTTGAAAAAATCAACTTCCGGCGAATCTGATTCTTCAGAAGGCAGTTAGAACATAATAGGTTTAAAAGCTACAGATGTACCTTCGGCCTATTCCTTGGAGGCATCTGCATCTTCTCCGAGGTTGAACTTAAACATCGGTGGATCGTTGTCGTTGTCGTCGTTGGGTTGAGATACTACCGCGATTTATGATTATTGTTATGGTGTTTATTTTTATGGAATTGTAATTGTAATGTTAGTGTTAGTGGATGATGAGCCTTGTTGAGCAGAAGGTGCTTTCAATACCTCCTCAGTGCTCTTATGATCGATTTTTTAAGGATGGAGATCTACTGAAATTGTATTATCCTTATCATCTGCGTCTGTATTGCTTCTTTTTTCATCTGTTTTCCCATTATTATTCCCATTGTGTTATTCATTAACCGTATCCTCTTGTTCAGTATTCATAAAAATCGCTGAAGATTCCCCAACAATCGACTATTATTTCGGGATATTCTAGAAGAACCCATCCCGCTCTTTTAAGTCTAAGCTATTCTATGCATTCAGACCCTTCCGGTTATTGCTTTGAATCATCGATGAACGCAGCTGAATATTTTGAAAACTCTAGTTCTCGAAGATCATAGGATTCTTTGAATTAGAATGATCACCATAGTTGATATTATTATTCCAATTCTTCTCCTGCTAAGAGTGAGTATTATTATTATTCCTATTCTGTTACTAGATCTAAGGTATCAATCCGCTAAGTATATTCCTCATGGACTACTCTATGTTACTCTCAAAAGCATCGAAGTACTATCTCAACGAATCCTAAACGACTCTTGCTAGCTTATCTTCAGATGAATTCTAAATAGCATCTTCCACTGTCTGCTGCACTCGTGCATCCAATTCACTCGATATATAATTCGCTAGTTACTGCTACTGAATATCAATCGTTTCGATTTAACCTGCGATCCTATCGAAATTATAGCTTAATATCGCATCATTGTTATTTTACTTCACCTCGTTATTGTTCTTCACTGCACTATGCGTATTACTGCTATGATTGTGAAGAGTCTTCTCCAATAGCAAGGATATCCCATTGTACATCCAATCCTACTCATCGATCAATTCAAAATCGATTTCGAAGTCATTATTCAACTTCACCCAGCACATCTCTGAAGAATGTGGTTCCCAGATCTTCACGTTTGTCTCGTTGAAATTCGCAAAATCATCCTTCAGAGTCTAGATAATATACTCATATGTGAGCAGTGACAGATTCCGCTAGTTTATCTCTTCACTGAGATCTATCGCAAATTGCTCGTATTATTGTGCATTATCCGTATTATCATCTTATTCGTTCAGGTAGTTCGCAGTGTTGTTCGCGTACCTGTACTTAATGAGGAACTAGTTTTCCCTCATTCCACCAGTGAATTCTCAATATATAGCACACTCAGCTTAAAGAAAGATAATTTATAAATAGTTTTAAACGCGATCTCAAGTATCCTCCCCCCCCCCCTCCTCTGCCCACCCTGGCACAAAGGATTATTAATAATAAACGCTTCGATATTCTTAAAATTGAATCAGCATAATATTGTTGTAAAAGCAGAAAAAGGGAAAGAGATATCCTCCCATTGGGGGATTTATAATAATAGCAAATATATTCATATTCTCTTTCACATTCTGTTGGGAGGGAATTATCTTGTGATTGTTTTTGGTTTTTTTACAGATAAAGCATCCAAACCCCCCACCTCCACCTGAAGCTACCTGATGCCAGAAGATAAAAAAGTTTAACAAAAATAACCAAGAAAAAAATGAACTTCTCTCATTAATTAAGCTGCTGAAAATAAGACAACAAAAACAAATAAACAATAATGTAATTAACACAACAATATTCAAAACATAGATTTATGCTTCGTATTTTTCTCTTCTTTCAGTCCTCTCATCTGCATGGAAGTAAATATATTTCTTAATTCAGTAACTCTATTCATCTTCTCCTCATTTCTCCCCTAGTCTTTTCCTCATCATCATAGCAGTATTCCTAAAGCTACTAATTCCTCCTTACATCTATTCTGCTGTTACTGCAACCCCAGTGCGTTACTTTTCCCCTGTCTTAGCTGAAGGTGGAGAACATAATCGAGATTTAGTCTTCTCCAAGTACGGTGACAAGTTACTTTTGCTAACTACTGGGGACTCAAACTATCCTTGTTTCAATCTATTATTATTCCCTTACGGTGATTAAATAAGGAATTACGCCTGCTAATCAAGTTATTTCGATGTTGTCTGCTTCTTTACGCTATTCGAATTACTGCTGCTACCGTTGATATTCTTATTGTAGCTTCCCACCATCTAAGAAGCAACAGTATTACTTAAACTAGACGTTTTGTTTCGTTTCGAAAGTGAAGACTCTCCACCCGTTCTTGCTGTTCCTTCTTGCGTGGTGCATTACCTCATCTGAACCTATTACGTCGTCATCTACAGCTGCTAAGTACCTTTCTAATTAGAATACCCTCCTCCTCCTCCCATAGGTGATGTTCTATTTGGACTCCGACTTGAAATTGTCGATTTTGGATTATTGCTGTCTGATCGCTTCAGCGTGTTGAGATGTATGCTCGTATTCTTCTTCGCATATGAGTTCTTTTTCTTTCGCTGTGGCGTGATTTCCTTCAAAGAAGGGGAGAGCACAAATGGATTATGCTACTTACTGTTGTTGTTGTTGTTATTGTTGTTGTTGTTGTTGTTGTTGTTGTTGTTGTTGTTGTTGTTGTTGTTGTTGTTGTTGTTGTTGTTGTTGTTGTTGTTGTTGTTGTTGTTGTTGTTGTTGTTGTTGTTAGCAGAGTTATTTCTCTCTGGTGTTTTAGAGTTATTAGGATATTTACTACTATTCGCTGGGGTGATCGATATGGTAACAGGATTAGTATTGCAAGCTGTGTGCTGTTGCTGCTGGGGATGCTGAGATTGATAATTATCATTATTAGTATTGCTATTGCTAGGGATAATGTGATTGCTGTGAATAGCTATGCTGGAGTAGTTGATGGGTGAGCGTTGCTGATAGTAAGTTTAAGAAGAGTTCAATGACGAAAGAGATTAGACATGGGAGTATTGGTTGAATTAGTATTGTTATTGTTGTTAGGGTAGGAGGTGTTGATGAGGTATAAGATATTACTGTGGGAGAATTTAAGATTGGCAGAGATTTGAGGTGATAGGTAGAGAACAAGAAGATTATTATTGGAAATCTTAGCAAGAAGTTGAAGAAGGGTATTATTATTATTGCTAAGGTAGCAGGAAAACATTCGGTGTTGTTGTTGTAGTCGTATGGGAAGGATTATTAGTTGTTGCTGCTGCTGTTGCTGATCCAATATTCGGCGAAATAATCGTAGCAGATGCATTCGCAGTGTCATCTTATCGTGCAAGTGAAATATACACAACTCGAGCAGGTTATTTCAAGTTCGCTGCTGGAATAGTTGTATTAGTTGCAGCTGCGTCCGTTAGCTAAGTAGATGATTTCAGGGAAGTTATCGAATAGCTGCTAATTGTGTTGTTATTATTAGTATTATTACCTGCATTAATGTAGTTGTTCCATTGCAAGTTGCTACTGATGTTATTCCCTGTTGGTTAATCTACTCTCGATTTATTCATTATGTTAAGCCCATTCGATGAACTCATCGCTAGCAGACTAGTTATGCTGCCGCCATTACCTAAGCTAGAGTAGCTAGCTATGTCGTCATTGTTGTTGTTGTGGGTAGTGTTGTTATGGGTATAGTAATTCTGATGGTTAGTGGTATTAGTAGTAGTTGTATTGCTATTGTTATTAACATTCCTGCCTTCCGTTTTGTAGCCATTTGGAGATTAATATTGAACTTATTAATCAGCTACAATCGATTCATCTCGTAAGTTGATGAATTACTTATTAATAGTAGATTCTTAGACAACGATACCTTTGAGCTTCTTCAACTAATGGGTACTACTACTGCTGTTAGTGCTGCTAACCTTGTTGGCTGATTCTAAGAGTTACGAAGTTTATTATGGTTATTGCAGTTATTATTATTGTGATTGTGACTATGATTTCTGTTTGATAATAACGATATCTTTGCTTGGATTGTTATTATTATTGGCTTGTTTCTCTGACCCTTTGATGAGTCGATCAGATGGTATCAAATAAGGCACTGAATAAGCATGTCCGATACGCTTACCATCTGGGCTATCGCTATTACATTTCCCACTTAATATATCTATATCAATACAACAATCAAACATTATCTACCTGAATCTATCAATCATCAAATCAGCAACAACAACAAATAAATAGAAGATTAATGATACTTCTCATGAGCAACTTGGAGATCTTATTGGCTCCGAAATATTTCTTCGGATCGAAGATGCCTTTTTCTTTCAAGAAATGCTGCTTCTGGGCTATACACCCCATCTCATGCTTACTCTTGTACAGCTTAAAAAGGCTGAGAGAAATATACAAAACATAACCAGAATTCGGTGAAAGATCAACAAACTACTGTATTGAAAGCTAACAAGGATGAATGGGATGCTGGCTGTCTTAAACAAATCAAATATTTTTATACTTTTGTGTCGTATCTGCTTGGAGAAACTCCCTGATTCCTTTGATTCCAAAGGGAAGTTGATCGTAGAGAGGCTCGGGTAAGTGTTCATTATTATTATTAGCATTATTCACAGCAGGATGCAATGCTGTATCTAATGGTCCTAGTGTCGCCTTTTCCTTGTCTGAAGTTGTTGAGTCCTTAGCTGTTTCAGGTGCAAGCAAAATCTCTCTGACTACAGTAGGTTTCTGAGGTCGCCCAGCTCCTTCTAGACTACCTGCAAGTAAAACAAAAACCAAAGATGACACATATTTTATTAAAATAATATGAAAAAACATATCATTCAGCAATGTTATAAATCTTCTCGTTTTTGAGATAATCGTTACCATACAAATCCATGTCCCACCAAATAGCGTTGTTGCTCTTTCTTTTCTTGAGTTATTCAAAGATATTTTAGGAAAAAGTGTCAGCTCTAGTATTTGCTACACTTGTCTTCAGTTTCTAACTAGAATAACAAAGATATCTTCAACCTTAACTTAACTTATATGTCTCTCTCTCTCTCCTCTTGACAATAATTAAAAAAATCACGAATGATATTTGTGTGTGTGTGTTTGATTAAAGCCTAAAAAGCTCTCCTTTAATTAACCTAACCTACAAGCTAATCCGAACTAATTCAAACAAAAAAACAAGTACAAATATCTTCGAATAAGCTAAATCCAAAAAGCATATTATCCTTCGATGACTGCCTTTCATCGCAGTAGGCACACATCCATCTATCTACTACTCCTTCCTTTGCTTGTGCTGCTTTCCCCTACCTCTTTCTTCATCACCCTTACCGAAGCGAGACAGCATTCCTCCAACAACAACTAAGCTATCATTCTGAGTACATCTAAATTCTGGCATAACTATCGCTAAGCAACGAACGCCTTGCTGATCTATGATATTCTCAAAAAATCAGGCATCAAAGATTCCAACATCCTCCTGATGATCCCTGAGAACGCAGCTTGCAACGCCCGCAACAATAACCCAGGTATTGTCTGCCATATCGACTAAGAAACCACTCCGAATCTCTTCCGAAACGCTGAAGTCGACTATAAACTGCATGACATCACATAATTAGCGGTGCTGAACATCTTCAAAGGACGATATGATCAGTACACCCCACGATCGAAGCGACTCATCATGAACAAGAACACTAAGCTCCTAACGTACTTCACAGGGCATGGTGGTGATGGATACATTAAAATCCAAGATACTACTGTGATCATGGATGACGAAATGAGAGACGCCACGAATGAGAGTTACGCGAAAGCGAATTACAATGAAATTCTCATGTTCAGTGACAGTTGCGGTGCAGCAACATTATTCGAGAAATTAGAGAGTCCGAATATCTATGGTGTTGGTAGCAGTTCACGAGGAGAGAAGTCGTTGTCGTATAGCTCTGATTCGAATATGGGATTGTCCGTCGTGGATAGGTTCACGAGGATCAATTATTTGTTCTTATCACAGAATCTCGATAATAACAAGCGACTCTCCATCGCTGATATTACGAAAGAATGGCCAGAATCGACATTAGAAGGACACTACTCATCGACGAATACGTATCCGAAGAAAACAGAGAAGAACATATATTTCAAAGATTTCTTTAAGGATCAGAGTCCAAGAGTTAGGGATGTAGTTTCGTTAGGCAAAGATAGCAGTTCGTTGAGGTAGTTGCAAGGGATTTTATAGGAAATATCCTTAATATCAACGGAGGAGAACTTTAAGATTCAAAATAAAGTTTATTATTGATGAGAGAATATGCACATAGCAGAGAGAAATACTAGTGCACGTGTGTGTGTGTGTTTATGTGTATGAACGCTGTGGACGATTTGAAATGTAAATTGTATTGGGTTTGCAGAATGCACAAAAAGAGGAATAACTAGTTGAGAGACAACAAAGAACAAAAAGCAGAAAGAAGAAATTTTAAATATTGTTATAATTTGTTTATGCTTTTAGAAGGGGGGGGGGGGAGGGAGCTACGAACGAAAGATGAATGAGAAATATACTGACTGATGTGTGTGTGTTGATTGATAGATTTCATATTTGGAAAAAGACATATTAATCTTAGAATCTTTGAAAACAAGCAAATATTAAGAGAAATTATAATATTTGAGCACAATCAAATCAAGGAGAAGAAAAGAAGAGAGTTATTATTAGAAGTCAAAATCATTTTTTTCAATGGAACACGCATAGCAGTAATAGTTCATCAGTCATCGAGCAGCAGCAAGCATGCCAGGGAATAGTAGTCAGCATAGTGAGTAAAGTATGCTGGTTAAGAATAGCAATAATCATCATCCAGAGGGTGTTTTAAATCACAATACAAATAATAATAATAATAATAATAATAATAATAATAACATGGCTAAAGCTGTATTGACATCTCATGCTTAAATGATCGCAAACATACAGAAAAGAGCGATCGAGAAGATATCAAATAGTAAATCTTTCATAAGCGGGGGTATGCCTACATCAACAACTCCATAGCCATCTTCATTGCTATTGATTTAATAATAAAACTAGCTGTCATAACTATCGAACAGATCTTAGTAGTCTTCAAGATCGGAGTAGCTTCGAATAGGCGGCACTCCTGTAGGGTTGAGTAGCAGTAATGACAATAACAAGAATGGATTAGTTTAAGAGTAGTAGAATCCTTATTAGCCATAACACAGAGCACATGTATCGGAATCTGCTAAGAGATTGCTGGAAGCGTATAATAAGCAAAAGTAACTGCTCTTTGAGTCACTCCCAAAGTAGCCATAATAACAATAACAATAACGAGAACAACAACAACAACGAAGACAAGGGAAAGAAGAAGAAAGAAGATAAGAGAAAGAGTAAGAAGAAGATATCAATGGATAACGAGGTGAAGATAAAAGAATGAAAGATACCAGAAGAAACAGGGAGAGCAGAGAGGATAGATTAGATGATATTGAAGGTGAATCACAGGAATATTAATAAGAAGATGAAGTAGGAAATAAGGAACTTAAAAGAGATGGTAAGGATGAAGAGGAAGAAGAATAGGGAGAGTAGGGAGATTCAGAGGAAAAATAGGAGTTAGTGTAGAAATAGAATCAGGAAGCAGAATTGGAGTAGATGGGAGAGGAATAAGAAGAGCACGAGTAAGAAGGAAGTGATTAGGCGCAAGAAAGGTCAGAAGAAGAGAAGTATCAAGCGGAATATGAGGGTGCTGGATATGAAAATAATGATGATGAAGCCGCGGATTTAATTGCATTAGAAAACAAGAAGAGACAAGAAGGAGAAGGATATGGAGAAGAAGGTGATACTCAGGAAGGAAACTAACAAAGAGAAGCACATTATAGTTAATACGAAGAATATCATGAAGATGATGAAGAAGATTAATAATAAGAATAATCATAAGAGGCATTGGATAGTTAAACCTAGGAACTTTTACCACAATAAGGCAGCAGTATTGCTTGCAATATTTAAGGTTCGTTAGCGCAAACAGCTGAATTCGATAATGGTAACAGAAACAAGGGTAATAATTTCGTTCCTTCAGAAAGAGATCATCATCATCATCACCTGCTAGGCAATCAGTTTGAAGATGCTCCTGAAGGTTATGATGACTCACATCTTCATCATCTGGAAGTGATACAATAGCAAATTGGGTTACGAGATGAAGAGCTAGTTGTGCCGCTGAAAGCAAAAGGCAGCAGGAGTAGTAGTGATAATGAGAAGAATGACTGGAATAGATATGGAGATAAAACAGAGGAAGATCTAGAAGAGGAACAGCAATAATAGCAGCATTTAAGAGACGAAATGGTGATCGATGAGATTAATTAACAGATTTTTGCGTAGAACAGCAAGGAATAGAAGAAAGATGACGAAGAGGTAGAGGAAGAGGAAAATGAAGGTGTTGTAGTCGTTTAGGATTTATCAGATGACGATGAATGGAAATAGCGGACGTTGCAGCCTGATTAATTCGAGGGATAAGAAGAAGACGGAGCAGATGAACAGTCACAATTACTGCATTAGCTTAAAGAAAGCGAAGAGCAGGCTGGATTAGATATCTAATAATAAAGAGAAGATGTGAATCTACTAGTTGATCATTAAAATGAAAATATACTGTAATCTGCGAATGAGTAGATGTACTACACGAGTATTGGAGTGCAGAGTGATGCAGTTGAAGAAGGAAGACATGAAATGGAGAAACAACCTGCTCCTGCTGCTTCTTAGAAGGTTTCCACAGGATTACAAGCTAATCATTATGATGATGATAATGAGGGTAAAGATGACGATGACGATGAAGAAGACTTTGTGCGATTGTATCGCAAGGTTAATAACAATCGTGGATAGCTATCACAGCAACAAGATTAGGTTAACAAATCAGCTAATTAGAAATAGTCTACTAGAGATGCCTAGACTAGTCCTATAAAAGCATTAGAAGTTAGAGCAAGGCAGTAAGATATGCAGCCTATTGATTATATCACTAAGCAAGACAGCTAAAGCAGTACGAGCTACTAGTAAGTTAGTCAAGATGACAGAAAGACTACAACTCCGAAGAGAATAATAATCACAGCAGATAACAGTGTGATAGGATAGAGTAGTAGTAGTAATATGTAAAGACGCGATGAGGATATTGCAGTGAACGATTAGGATTATTTGAAGAGACGACGTAGAGAGATCGAAAGGGAAATCAAAGCGAAGAAAATACTCAAGAGAACATAGAATTAATTAAAGAATAATCCACATAGGGCCACTACTGGAAAACAGTAGTAATAATAGCAAGTAACTACGCTTCTTCGAGGGGGGAGTAGAAGTAGTACTGCAACGAGAGTAGGAGATAGTGAGAGATAACTGCTAAGTGGTAACTTACTTGATGGGTTAAATGACTAAGATGACGATGCTAGTGCAGATGATGACAATCTGAGCATAGCATCCGTGCAGCATTTAGCATAACAAAAGCGAGATGAGATCATGGAGAAGATTAATTAAATCGATTAGGAAATAGCGCTTAGGCATAGAATCTCCAAGGCATCATAAGCAAAGTTGCAACAAGACGCAGCAGCAAGATTAAAATCGAATAAGCTGGTTATTATCAATCACAATAATAATAAGAACAGTGGATAGAATAAAACGAATAATAGCAAGTAGAATAATGTTATGAATAGTCATTCTGCTAATAATCACGCAACACCTACGATCATCACGACTGCTGGAAATGTTCTTAATTATTAGAATGGTAACAATAATTAAATAACCTCGCCAAGTATAACACCATCGTCTGCGGGATCAAAAAGTCCTTTTTGTTCATCGAGAACACCACTACGATCGACTAAATCATCGACGGGAATGGGAGGGTAGCAGTAGTAGTAGTAGTTTCCGTAGATGCAGTTATCAAGACAAGGATCGAATAAAATTATCGAAGGCTTTGTTATTGCTAATAATAATGAAGGTGTTTAGTAGATGCCGTAGTAATAGTAATAGCAGTAACCACAACAACAACAATAGCAGCCTTTATCATCGACAAAGCACACTCCTAATCATCATCCTATTACGAGTGCAGCTACTGCTGGTAAGAATGCAGGCTCAGATAAATTCCTTAGTAACATCAAAGATTCGGAAGCATTACTTAATAAATTCTAGCAGAAAGAAGACATAACGAATCATGAGAGTACATCATCGTAGTAATAGCATTACTAGTTGATTTCATAAGAGAGAAAGATAGAGAAGACATAGTTGTTGAAGTAATAGCAGTAGCATAAAGTGAATGCTAGTGGAAATAGCAGTGCTTCTTCTGTTCGAGGAATTGGGAAGAACGATGAGTACAAAAATACTACAGTGATACCTGCAGTAGTACTGAATACAAAGCAACAGCAATATTAATAGATTGGAACTACGAAGGGCATGTTCGATGATGAACCACTTGGAGTTATCAATCTCTTTGAGATAGCTAAGGTAGCAAAAACATTATTAGTGTGGGATATGTTATGTTTGGATGTAATATTTGTGGTAATTATTTTATGAATAATACTAATAGAGAATGAAGAGAGAGAAGAATCAGTGGAAGAAATCAAAAGAAGCTAACATAAGTAGAAGTAGCAGTGATGATGGTGAAGATGGTGATAATAATGGTAATAATAACAACAACAACAACAACAAAAACGGGGATATTGTCATTCTTGATGGATAAGAAGAAGATAATAATAATTATTTCTCGATCATACCGCAAACACAAGTAAGTTTTGACAAATAAAAGAGGAAAATGATGGATGAGATTGAATGAATGGGGATTGTTGATTTTAAATGATGTTTATGTGTGTTGATTTATTATGATTCGATTAGGAACTTGATCTTGAAGAGGAACATAATAAGAGGATGCAGTAATAATATAAATAGCTAGAATAGTAGGCATAAGAAGAAGAAGAAGAACAGCATGATATTTAGAGGAATAATGAAGAATATCTTGAAGAGGATCATGATCATGAGGGCTATCAGCATCCTTAGGATTAGGAAGATTACCGATATCCTATTGCTTTCGAACAGCAAATAGAGCAAGAAAACTAGCAATAGAATCAAGGAATATCTGCCTAAGATAATCAACGAAAATACAATGCGAAGATAAACAACAACAACGATGAAGATGAAGATTATTATTATCAGCATATCAATAGCTAAGCCAGAAGCATTAAGCATGAAAAGAAGAATAATAATCATAACAGAAACAATATTAATTATGAGCATATCAAGCAAAAATGAAAGGAACAAATCACAACAACAACATAAATAGCAGTAACTCGATTATTGAAGTACTTGAAATACTTTAACATGTGTGTCTGTCGCTGATACATAAAATAATGGAGAGTTTTTAGTTAAACTTTTTTCTCTACGGAAACTTCGAGATGGAGGGAAGTGGGGGATAAGAGCAAGAGAGAGAGATTTCTAAATATAAGTGAGGATATTTGTGAAGGGATCCAAAAGAAAGAACAAATAGAAATTATAAATTAATTCAAATAACAGAACAATTAGGAAGATGAACTTCAAATACAGTGCAAAGCTCTTCTTCAATTGTGCTAAGGCTCCTAGTATGAAGCAAGCAACATCCTTCAAGTCTGTCAAATACGCATTTGCTAATACTACTAAGTTCCTTTCCGCACCTCTCGCAATGTAAAGCTGGCAATGAATAAACCACCCAACCATAGGATGCATGAACAACAACAAATATTTGTGATACAACATGTGTTCTTTTGCATTTGTAATTTAATAGGGAGACTGGCATGTCATTTGTCAAGGGAGCAGCTGTACCAGGATTGGCTATGGTTGCTACTATGTCGACGAACTTAAACGGAGTAGCTGGCTGCTTTGGCGTCGATGACTCACAAGGTAAGATAGATACCAATCAAACAATAAAAATGAGGAAAATAGGATTGCAAAGATAATAGCCAAGCATGGATTCTATGAAAATGCATCATATTTGCAAGAACATTCGTTTCCTCAAAAGATACAATTTTATGATTGTTTTGTTAATTTTTGTTTTTGTAAAATAGATGACGAAGGTATCACCTGATGAAAGATGAGGAAAGAGAGGGGGGTAGCATAAGATTCAGAATGAGGGGCGAAGAGAGAAAGAATGAAACTAACACAATAGTTAGATTTATGACCCATCCTCATCTTCTTATGCATCTTTACTTTTAACTTCCTCTCTCCTACTTATTACATTGACTAACTTTATTCTTTGTTTGTTTTGTTGCTTTCTCCTTGACAACCACTAAACAGATGATGGTAAGAAGTATTTTTTCATTATTTTCCTTTGCATGTGCATTAACTAATATTTTTGTTGTATTTCTTCCCCTCCTTTCCTCTCATCAAGGCGCAAGTTCAGGCTCTACTGATGGAACGGGTCGTTGTCGTTGCTGGTTTTCTCATGGCTGAATGGCTTGAATAGCAAGCACATCATCATCACCAAACATAATAATCCCTCTTTTCATATGGGGAGACTTTTAACCACGTCAAAGAAGAATATTGCAGAGAATGAGGAACAATATGCGTTTTATGTTTATTTATGTTTTGTTGATGCAATAGGATATGGCAAATAATTCCTTTTTATTTATCAAATCCACTGCTGAATAAAATTTGTTCTCCTTGAACACTTTCAGATTTCTGTTTTGTTGAAAAATTACAATTGTTAAGGTTATCAGGAGATATTTGTAGATGTTAAAAGACAAAAAATGAGAAGAAACTGCGGATTGACTGATTAATTGAGCAATCTCTCTCCCCCAATCTAGAGTGAAATTTGCTTTGAACAGAGAAAAAGAATAATTGCATAACAATTTCTAATCTAAATAATCTCTTTTTCAACTCTAAGACGATCATCATTTATGTCCGAGTTTGTCGATGCCGGAGGAGGATCACCAAACCATCGTGATTCATGCTTCGAGGAGCTACGCGATCAAGTCCAAGAATTAGATTCCGCTAATGAAATTTATCAACAATAGCATTCCCAGAAATAACAACAATAACAACAACAACAACAATTAATTAGTATTCGCTAGGCATTTCCCGATCGAAGCAATGCAATCAGCGCTAGTAGCAAGTCCAGTAGCTTCTTGACAATCCCAAAAGAAGACACAAGTTAAATTCTAATCACAGAGTAATACGCTGAAAACGTGATTCGTGGAGAAGAGCAGTGCATCCATGTAAAAGAGCCTCTGCTGCGAGTTATCCCTAAGAAATCGTGCTTCGATTGGTTAAAGAAGTTAAAGAAACGAGCTGCCATGGCATTCAAACGGAATGACTCTGCTAACTACCTACGTAGAGTGTATCTCCATGGGACTACGGAGAGCGAACGATAGCGACAAGAGCAAGCAACAGAAAAGAAGCAAGACAGCGATGATGCACAGGATCTACAAAATGGATCTAATCTAAACTACAAATACATGAATGGGGCTAAAGCAGCATAAGTAAGTGATTGCTTGTACAGCTGGTATTCTCTAGTTCCAGTAGGATTGTTTAACCATCTGAAACAGTTCAACAATTTCTTCTTGGTTCTCATCGCGATGTCCTAGATTCTAACAGATCTCAAAGTTGGATAACTGTACACGTATCTCGCACCATTGGTAGGTGTATTAGTGTATTTAATCGCTAAAGAAGGTAAAAAGAGTGAATTTATTGTGTTATTGTGACTGCTTGTTTGTTTTCCCAAGGCTATGACGACTTTAAACGACACATTGAAGGATCTTAGAGTGCATCTAGTTCTTCGATTACAATCCTGACAGCTGATTAGCTCGTTGAAATCAACCAAAAAGACTTAGAAGTTGGATAGATTATCCTTCTTTCTCAAGGATAGGCTGCACCTGCTGATATTCTGCTACTTTTCATCTAATCCGATGTTCAGCCTGACCAACCCTAAATCGCCTATGCAAGGACAGATTAACTTGATGGTAAAACAACGTTATCCCCTCGATATCCTGTGGAATACTTCTGCAAGCAATCGAGAGCCAGACAATCAAACAGCAGTCAATCATCGCAGGAAGATATGTCCTGGTTGCTTGCGATGGATGGATACTTTGAGATACCTCCACCAACGGATGATATCCATTCTTTCAAGGCGTCATACAAGATCATTAAAGGCTATCATACGTTCTCCTAAGAAGTCAGCATATCAAACACACTTTTCGCTGGGTGTTCCTTGCTGTCATGTGATTATGCTGTGGGGATTGTGATTTACAATGGCAAAGAAACAAAAAGAGGATAATTGCGACATAATAGGATATTTAAAATCAACAAGCTTGATCTTGAAGTGAGTTTTATTATGAAGATACTCTTCGGATTGCTGTTACTGTACGCTGTCTTGATCGTTGTCCTCAAGGGGAATATCTTGAGCTCCTATTCGATTGCTGTCGATTTCTTGAGATATTTTATATTGCTCTCCTCCATCATACCAGCGAGTCTCAAGATTAATTTAGAGATTCTTAAGATGTACAACTGTTGGGATATCAAAAAGTCGTCAAGAAGAAGGAAGCTGACATAATAGTAGCAAGGCATCATCGAAATTCGCAATCAAGTCACAAAAAAATATTAATTTTTTCGTTGTGCTTGATTTTTGATGAAAATACCCTCTCGTTATCAGATATTTTGATATTTAGAACATAGCTGAAGATCTTGGAAGAATCTAGATTATGATGACTGACAAGACTGGGACATTAACAACGCACTCGATGAGTCTAAGCAGGATCACATTGGAATAAGTTTCCTACACGCAATATGACATGATGGAAATGGAATCGATGATAATCAATCAGTGTATGCGACACTCCGATCCATTCTAGCAGACGCAGTAGCATTTGGATTCAGGTGCTGGAGGGGTACATAAATAGTTTATTTTCAAAGAAAGATTCGTCCGATAACATAATTTCTAAATAAAATAACTTGATTTTCTTTTTTCTTTTCTCTCTTCTAATCCCTCCAGATACCACGAAACAAAGAAGAAGCATTCAGGGAGCTAATCACTGTAATGGCTTTGTGTAATAATGTTCAGCCATCGAGCTTCTCTGAAGCAGGATACATTGGAATTTCGCCTGATGAAAGTAACATATTTTTACATAAATATATTAGCCTTTAATTACTTTTTCTCTCTCTCTCTCAGTTGCATTGGTGCGTTTTGCTAAGCAACTTGGCATCAGCTTATCGCATCGCAGTGCCACAACCATCCAGATTCTCAGCTGCAACGATAACAACAAAACAGAATCGTTCGAGATCCTCGAGGAGTTTCCATTTTCTTCGGAAACACGTCGCATGGGGATGATAATTAAACATGCAGCAACGGGGAAGCTAATGCTACTCGCGAAAGGAGCATCCGATGAAATGAAAAACATAATTGTCGATGATTCGAGGTAGTTCATTGAAGAAGAAGCGATAAATCTAGCGAATGAAGGGCTGAGAGCACTTGTATTTGCTTCGAAATAGCTGAGCTAAGAACAATACAATGACTGGAAAGAACTACAGCAAAGACAGTAATAACCGATATAGATAGTTAACTGCAACAATAACTCTATGGTTAGATAGACTAATAATGGAAATACTTACAAATAACAACAACAATATCAACCAAACCCTAAGAATCCAACAACTAATACCTCCCGCAGTAACAGCGACAACAATCTATCCCCTCAATACCTGCAACTAATGAGCCACATGACTTTACTGGGTTTGACTGGAAGTGGAGATCTAGTTTCCGCCGAAGTCTAGCAGACAGTTGAGACACTGTAACTCGCTGGGATTTAACTCTGGGTTATATCGGGAGATGGTGTCGAGTAGACTAAAACTGCAGCGATAAACTCGGGTATAAAAACAGCTGAATAACACTTCCACTCAGTACTCAGTGTCTCCGATGATATTGACATCAAAGCAAAGCTGGAGTATATCGATAATGACAAGAAAAATGCGAAAAAGCAGATCCTCGTCATTGATGGGTAATCGCTGAACATTGCAATCACATTTGCGTAAAAGCAACTAGTTCAAGTATGCACTGCTGCAGCGGCTGTGCTATTCTGCAAGTAAAAAAGAAGGATTAACAAACAGAGAACTAATAAAGAACAAATTTATTCTTATTCATTGCTTAGCTTGGAGTCTAATCACCTTTATTGTTTAGATGCAGTAGCACGCAGAAGAGAAGTATTGTGGAATTGGTGAAGAAACACACGGAATTGAGAGTCTGCGCTATTGGCAATGGATCCAACGATGTCAGCATGATTCAATCTGCCCATCTCGGAATAGGTACAACAGCACACAATCCCATCTTCACAGAGATAATCAACATCTCCCTTCCAATTAACCTCCTTACTTTTTTTTAAAATCATTAGGTCTCCTCAGTGAATCTTCCAAAGATGCCTACCTCTCCTCTGACATTGGAATCGAGTAGTTTTCCTAGCTAAGTTATCTCATAGCTGTGCATGGCAGATTGGGGTATAAGAGAGGTGCGTAAGCTTGCTCGTTTGTCTTGCAAAGAGGATTGCTGATAGCCTTCATCGAATTCATATTTATCTCCGTTTTCTACACAATATCACTGTAAATCTTCAATGCGCAGCTACTACTGTGCTACGCGTCAATATTCACGTTCCTACCGACACTCACTCTTGCACTCACTTAGCACACATAAGTAAAGATTTCTGTTACAGCCACAAATGAAAGAAGACTAATCGTTTTACTATTACCTTACTTGAAAATCAGGTTGATATGTGCTTGGAGTACCCGCAGCTCTATCGATCTGCGTTGAAAGGCCGTTACTTGAATGTCAGAATATTCCTGTCGTGGGTCTGGAAGGCAGTCTATTAGGTAGGATAAATAGGGATGAGGGGGATGACTTGTTCTACATACATTAATTTTATTCTGCTATGCTCTTTGTCCTAATTCTTTTTTCACCAGTCTACAGCGTTGATGATGCTGATATTTACATGGTTCAGCAGAGAGTACTTCTTATACATCGAGACATATGTGTTTTTTTCCCTTGTGATCTTCGAATACCTCACACTCATCTCCAAAATAAAACATGTAACCCCTAAAACGACTAACCCGATGTTTAACTGCCCTATCATTTTTCTCGCCTTTTTGCCTTTTTGTTTCCCTCAACTATTTTTGTTTTTGATGTTCCTGCTAGATTAAATCCTTAACATATAGCTAACTATTCATCTTATTCTGTTCACTCGTGATCTATGGGCTGATTTTGGTGTTCTTACAAGACCTTTTTCAAATCAGCAGCATTTGGAATATCCGAGATATCGGCATTCTTCTTGCAATCGTCCTGATCAGTTGGCTGCCAATATATGGCATTCATTTGCTAAGACTACGAATCGATCCAACAGATGACGAAAAAATTATTCAAAGAGCATTCCATGCAACAAAATGAAGGAATCTTACAATAAACAATGCAGAACATGGGATTATGAAGAGAGAGAGAGAGATTCAATCATGCATTAAAACTCTTTTTTCCATTTGAATTTTGAGCATCTTCTTTTATTCAAATAATTTATCAAATATTACAAAAGGAGGGAGAAATATAAAAATAAATATTTTTTAACTAAATCGAAATTTGCTTATTTGTTGAGTAGCTTGTGAGAAAATACTAACATTAGTTTGTCTGTCTTTTTTCCTTCAAAGCTTAAAAGAAAAATCAATCTCATTTCTGTAAAATTGTGTGAAATTCTTATTCCTGTTATGTTGGTTTTTATGAATAATATTCTTCTGATCGCATTGAATTGCAACATCAGCTAAGTTTTGAATATTACTGATTCAAGAGTAGCATTCCTTATTATTGCTACTGCTACTAATTCTGAGATTAACTAGTTGTTGTTGTCGTAGTGGCTTCTGCAAGTTTAGAATTCTTACTTGATGGTGTGTCATTCGATACGATTGTTTCTGATGTTTTCTAAGTAGTTTTATTAAATCTGTCGCTGACATTCTAGTTATTCGCTAATCCATATTACGGTTGAGCTCCAGTCCTATTGAAGTTATATCCCACGAATAAACCTGCTTCTTTTTTTGTTGGAAATCATAACAACGTCAAGGTACAAATTACCTAAAGTTGTACTGATAAAATCCGTTTACCGTGCATAGGACCATACCCTCCAAGCATATGCTGCAATTCACTCTGGTCATAACTATCATTCTAATTTGAAGGTTGATATCCAATATCATCAAAAAATGGCTTCAACAACAACAACCAAAAAATAATTAATTCCTATTAAAACAAACTACTTTTTTATGTTATGCTGAACTACCCACTTTGCATTGTCTTCTTACGTCAGGCACATAAGGTGATTTCAACTCTTTCGCATATATTCTCTACCATGAAAAGTCTCTGAACCATACATGCGCTTTAACTTCTTCTGGACCATTTAACCCAAGTCTGTTTTCTGGTTTTCGCTGGATTAACTAAAAAACGAAGAAAACAAATGATATGGATATCTCTTAACTCTTTGGTTATCTGGATTATTTACTCTATTCACGAAATCTGCAGCTTCTAGACTCCATCCTTCAGGCACATCAGCTTTCTTAAGTTGGACTTGTCTAGCTAGGATTTCATCTCTGATTTCTTGCCTTGATTTTCCAGAATAAGGCCGCCTTCCCTTCATGCACTCAAAGATAATAATACCCAACGCATAGTAATCCACAGAGACTCCATGATTACGTCGACACATCACTTCAGGAGCTGAATTACAGGGGGGAAATAATAATGAGTTAGCCAATGTCCTCGAAAAGTACGAACACTGCAACTTACCCATGTATCCAGGTGTGCCACTTGTATCTGCTGAATTCTCTGGCTTCCACACTCGAGCTATTCCCAAATCAGTTATCCGTAAGTAGCCTGCAAATCACGAACATTTTGTTAGAAGAAATATTACGTTATTCTTGATTGTGTCTACCTTTGCTATCGAAGACAATATTTTCTGGTTTGATATCCCTATGAAGGACACCATTTTAGTGTAGATACTCTAATCCAACGAGAATGCAAGCAGCAAAGAATTCTAGAAATGCACACATAAACACAAAAGATAAACAAAGAAGAAGTTAAGAATGACTCTCTCTTTCTACTTGTTTAAGCTTCTGAGAATGTACGATGACAAGATAAATGGGATCTTAGATCCCTTCCAGAGAGTAGATCCATAACAAGATATAGTCTATAGCCATCTTAGAAGGCGCAGACCATGTTAATCAAAAATCTTTTTTCAAGTAAAATCAGTTTTTCAATAGAAAAAAGGAATAGAGTGGATAGAAAATAATTGAATAATTCCTACGGATGTCTGAGACTCGACAGCAACTCCAGTTCATTCATCACTGAGCTCACGCTTCGCTTAGATATCACCCTAGTAGATTCCGGCAAAATAATCCATGTCATCCTTCTTCTAATCTTGGTGAATCACTTATTTTGTGTTACTTTAGTTTTGACATTTGTTTCAGTGCGAATAGCTCCTTCGTCTTCTTGTTTTGGACTCTCCACACCTTACGAGCAAAAATAAAATAATTTCAGAAGAATCAAAACCAATTTTGATTTCATTACCTTTCCGAATCCTCCTCTACCTATGACATACAGCAAGTCAAAGTTCTAGATGCTAATTATAGCTAAAACACAACAAACGTTTCAATCAATCTACTTTTTGACGTTCTGATTTTTCAAGAATTTTTGTGTACTTATTGATGTGTCGTCGTTATTCGATCCAGCAGTCCTATGAAAGTTACAGTTGCCCATTGTTTTGAGCTGAATAGCAAGTGAAAATCCAATAAAATGTCTTGAGATCTTTGTGGGGGGAAAAAAGTTGTTTGCAAAATTATTTTTTGTAATATTGTCTGCGAATAAGCTAGCTCTTATCTTGGCTTTTCCCTTTTTGATAAATCTACAATAATTGACTAAATATCTAATAATTAAAAGATTTTTTATCATTAATAAATAGTGTGTTTCCTCTGACTTGACTGTTTGCTATTAATTTTTGAAGCTTTTGCAACACTCTTAAAATGCACCTTCATATTGTAAAGGAAAATACTCATAATTTTTCTTAATCAAATAGCATATAGAGGGCGCCCGCCCCCCCCCCCCCCAGGTGGGGGGGGT
>Ga0302271_10001735_pt1 | contig 20652 bp, 12 predicted proteins | sample III_Bog_N1_1_FD_198767 | JGI IMG/M metagenome (GOLD analysis project Ga0302271, IMG submission 198767) | Peat permafrost microbial communities from Stordalen Mire near Abisko, Sweden - III_Bog_N1_1 | ecosystem: Environmental > Terrestrial > Soil > Wetlands > Peat | place: Sweden: Abisko... | reverse complement strand
ATTGTAGTCATAAAAAAGAGAACTTATCTTGGGATTCAACTATTTAAAAATTGATCCTTTGAAATCTTCAAATTTATTAAAGACATTTTAAACTAACCCCCCTCCCCTGAAATTACTAATTTGCCACAAAATGAAAATATCTGAAGTGTTTTGAAAACCCATCCATATTTTCATTTTAGTGAGATCCCTTCCAGGATCTCCAAAATGCGAAATTAACCGTGAGAGTACATTCCTCTGGTTTTTTTCTGATTTGATGAAATTTACATTTTATTTAATATTTATTTAATCTTCCTATTTTCTCTCCTTTTCTCATAAAATGCTTTCAATTAAACATAAAAATATTATTTGATTTTGTTTGAAAGCATTTTATAGGAGGAAATAATTATTTCTTTCTTATATTGCTAGCTTTATTGAAAGAGAAGATTTTTAACATATATCAACAATAATTTAAAAAATGTTTTCTTTTAACAACATTTTTTAAATTAAATAGCTTCCTCAAGGATAAAGTCATTCAATTTTATTTAAAAAATATCGATTCTCAAATAGGATGTTGGAAGCAAGCTTAATGGAAATCCTTTTCGGAGCTTTGGATTTAGGGCACTTTTTCGTTTTAAAAAAATCATTTTCCTGGAATCGAAGTTGCAGGGCGTGCAAACAAGAGGCTCGAGAATTAAAAACGTTTAGTTTGTGACCAAATATACTCCGATAAGGGGTCAGTCGGTTTTCCATAGTTGCTCCAATCAAATAGCGGAATCGATATAATTTAAAAAAACGAAGTCAATGTCCTTGAACTAGAAGGGGGATGTGTGTATTCAGGGGAGATACAATTCCACAGGAGAATCTTCTCATTTTCGTAATCAAAAAATCATATGAGAACAATTTCAAAAAAAGTGTGGCAACCAATAAAATCCTGTTTCATTGTGAGGGTAACACAAAGAATCCATGAATTTCTTTGGAATAAGTGAGCTCAAAGAGCGCACTTTCGGGTGTGTGCATCTTCGAAGAATAGAGTGAGAGTAAGATAATAGCGAGATAAACTTCAAAATCTAATACCTAACTCTTTCCTCATTTTTCGAAGTCTCTAAGCTCATTTATTTTATTTGGAGTTTCCCTTTTCCTTCTAGCTTTTCAGCTATTTCAAACAAATAATTAACTAATATTTATTTTAAAAAAAGATAAATAATTATTAGATAAAATGTAAGTGTTTATTTTTTTATTATTTAATGTCTTAATGATGATTTTTTTTTGAATTTCTCTTCCCCGCTTTATTTAGTCTGTTTTATTTGTGTTTCTCACCTTGTTTCTTTGTATTATTGGTAAATAGTGTTATTTTCTTTATTTTATTCTTAAATTATTTGATAATTTACTTCATTTCCTCCAATCTCTTATCTTATCCTGAAAATTAATTAAGAAAATATCCTTGATAATAAAGAACGTATGAAGATGAATAATGACAAATTTGATCCTTTTTTTGGTCTTTTTTTTCGATAACAAGAATAAAAAAACAAAAAATATTTGATAACCCAATCAAAATATCCAGAGGTTCAAATTTGAAGAAAGCGAAACACAAGAACAATTTTATATTCTTACGTTAATTTGTGAAAATTCAATGGTGTAAAATCGTCTATTGAACAGTTAAAATAATTATTTATCATTGCATTTTCTACTTTTTAAACGAGATACTTAAGTTTTATTATTTTTTGTTACTTTCATTCAGTTAAAAACAGATTTGTGAATAGATAAATCTCAATATTTGCTTGCCATTAACTTTTCCTTACTAAAACTCCAATTATTACCATTTAAACTATGTTATTTCTCAACTAATCTTCAATCAGAACTTTTTTAACAGCTTATGAACACCCTTATTTTAAATAAACGCTTTCTTCTACTTTTATACTTATCCCTTGTTTATTTAAACTAAAATGTGACTTCAGAAAAAAGCATATTAATTAGTGGTTTAACAGGTTAGAATAAACAGACTAAAGCTGATAAAACAGTAACTTCCTGTTAATCAAGCAGTTTGAATAAAACACAAGTTGAAATAGACTCAAAATATTGTAGAAAAATATGAGATATTTCTAGAAAAAAAGTTCAATATCTTGTCTTCTTCTTCTGAATAGAGCTTTCAAATGATCCGGCTATTTGAGATATCTTATTGGTATGAGGGAGTATTTGGATTAAGATTATCGTTTGTTTCTCTAAATGAGTATTTTTATTAGTTTTTATAAAATTTCATGGAAAGGGAGTAAAAAACGTGCTCTCCTCTTAAAATAAACAAAAAAGTCTGATATAAATTCAAAGCTTGGGGAGTTTAACCAAAGCAGTGTTATATAATTAAGCGAAAATAAAAATAAACTGCGAGATTTGATAATCCAGAAAACACATTAACACATTCTTCTCTATGAGTCAATACAGCTACTAGCCAACGTCTGGATCATACTAACCGTATGAACCTTCAAAGTTGCCAGGAGTATCACCTGCTGTACCCTCCTATGGTACAACATTCACTCCTTCTTACCAATCCCCAACACCAGCAGCGAATTCTTACACCACTCCTTCTCCTTACACAACTTCATATACGTCTCCTTCATACGCATCTCCTTAGTATGGTGCCTACGTTCCAATCAAGCCCATAGCCACTAATCCTGCCCCTGGTTTAACCTCAAACACTCCATCTTACGGGGTATCTTCAAATACTCCTGCGTACTCAAATCCTACTTAAGCTACTACTCCATCTTACTTGAATAACTTCAACGCCCCTGGAGCAACAACATAAGCAGCAACACCCCCTTATTAGTAGCCACAAGGTGTGAAGTCTGGCACAGTCATCTAACCGAATGTTCCTGAGAATGATAACTCTAATTTTCGAGCTATTGCAGACCGAAAAATCAAAGAAGCAAATAGATCACAATTCGAAGGAGAAACCTTTGATCCTCTCAAGAAACTCTCTCAAGAATAGATTGACGCATACGGAAAACAGGGCATCAACGATTATTTGACTTGTCTTCGCTTGAGCACAAAGAGCTAGATCTTCACTAAGTATGATAACACCTTAAAGACTCTTGAAATCCAAGGTGTCAAGGATTTCAAAGACGACGAGTTCCCACCTGAGTTGTAGTCCCTTGTTGGAGTGAACCAAGCCGGAAGAAACTCATGGAAGGGCTTAAAATGGATCAGACCTAAAGACATCGCTGGATATCAATCTGCTTAGGTAATTCAGGGAATCATTGAACCAAACGATATTCGCTAAGGATACCTTGGAGATTGCTACTTCCTATCAACGCTCGCTTCTCTTGCAGAATGGCCAGGTATGAAATAAATAAAATTTGAAAAAATTAATCTCTTTTCTCAGAAAGGGATGGGGGATTAAATTATATTACATATCTTGGGGATAGGATATTAGCAGGGTGGGAGTTGTTGATGACGATAAATACGAATTCAATTTATACAATTGATTAAATTCAAAGAGAATCATTAATTTAGAAATTTTTATTTTAGCAATAAAAGAAATTAGATTGATTATTAATTTTTGACTCAAAAATCTCAAAATATTATTTTATCTAACTAATATTGGATTTGATTTAACAGATAGAATCAAGGCCTTATTCGCTGATGACAAGCCAAATACCTTCGGATGCCATTGCGTAAGCTATTTATTTTCAACTATTCTTAAAGATATTTTAAAAAAATTATTTTTCAAAAAATAGGTGAGAATATGCGACAAGGGTGAATGGAAGCAAATTATTATCGATGAATTCTTCCCTTGCATATCTTCTCAAAGAGGTCCAGCTTTCACTAAGGGAAATCAAGGTGAAATCTGGGTCATGCTACTTGAGAAAGCATGGGCTAAGGTCAATGGATCTTATGATGGAATTGAAGCTGGACTCACAAGAGAATGTCTTCACGATTTCACTGGAGCACCTACTTAAACTCTCTGGTTAGATGACTAATCACAGTACGATAAAGTATGGAACAAGCTCATAGAAGGTGAGGCGAACAACTACGCTATGACATGTGGTTCAACGGATCAAGATAACTCCAAAGAAGTCGAAAAAGCAGGAATTATTACTGGCCACGCCTACTCTTTACTAGGTGCTTATGCAGTGAACTATCAAGGAAGAGAGGTTAGATTGGTCAAGCTCAGAAATCCTTGGGGAGAAAAAGAATGGAGTGGAAACTGGAAAGACGGTGATTCCAAATTCCAATAGCTCTCTTCTTAAGATATCTAGAAATTAGACAGTAAAAAATCATCATGCTTTTCCCGATTAATTTGCTAATTTTTCAGCTTGATTAACACATTATTCTTAAATATTCTTCTTCTTTTGATCCTTTTTAGTTGCCAATCGAGGTGCAAATGGTACAACCGACGATGGTATCTTCTTTATGGAATACGATGATTTCAGAAAATACTACACAGATGCTCAGATTTGCTACGTGTACAATGATTTCAAGTACACCTCTATCAGAGCTTCCAGTTTAGCTAACAAAGCGAAGTATTTCAAGATGAATGTGACCAAAAAAGGCAGATACTTCATCTCTATCAACTAAAAGTCCAAGCGCAAATATCCTAAGGATTTCTAGAAGGAATTCAAGTACTCAACTGCTACCATTGTAGTGGCTAAGGAGCGCAAAGATGGAACCTTCCAATATATCGAAGGACAACAAAAAGAAGACAGAGAAGTTTGGACTTCCGAGAAAGACGGAAGTGTACTTGAACCAGGTGTGTACTACGTCTACGCGAAGGTACAGTGGAAATACAACTAATAAGAAGATTTCGTGCTGTCATCCTATGGAGCTGCTGAGACAGTTTTCACTGAGGTTACTAAAGTGGAGTCACAGAAATTCATCTCTGAGGCATACTTTGATCATGCTAAGAGTGTGAGCACTCGACCAAAGAAGCAACTCGAGAACGGATAAGCATGGATCCTCGTTGAGCAAACTGACGATGGGTTCTTCTATTTGGCTGTTGAAAACAAGACTTCGAAGACGATGGACTGTGAGTTCAAGCTCAACAAGATGAACGGCCTCAAATTAAGAAAGCCCTTCAGAGGACAGAATGTCAAAATACAGCTCAAACCTAATGGTCACGAAGCTGCAGTTCTTAGAGTTAAGGACTACAAAAACATTTCTGGCTTATCAGTCAGTCAGACAATCAGCTTCAAATGAGCATACCCCAAAAGGATACTTTTGCCTATTGTCTATTTTATGTTTTGAATTCACTAAAAACATTACCTATCAAATAGCCACAATACAGATTGTCCATTTTATCTTTTCCATCCCATTTTTTTCAGATGTTTTAATGGATAAAAATATTTTATAACAATACTTTTCATTCTCAAAAACAAACCACGTTGCAGTCAACAATTAGAACAAGCGCACCTTTGTTTGGATAATTCTTTTAAAAGCTAAGATAGTTTTTGAAAAATCGAGTAAGAAAGCAGAATATAAATGAGGTATTCTGAAGGGGGTGATTCGATATGGTTTAGCAGAATAGCTATTTAAAAGATCTTCAGCAAAGGGGAAACAATAAAAAATAATTTTATTTTAGCATTTCAAATAATATTAATATTTTTTCTGTTGCGAGAAAAGAAGTTACTAAGCTTTTTTTGCATGTAATTTATGCAAGTGTTCGGATGTGTGTATTCTTGGGTAAATCTGGAAAGATATAAAGAATGAGAAAATAAATATTTTTAGCATGACAGAAACCGAAAAAGAGGAGATACAGAGCACTTGAAACTTGAAATTGAATTGAAAAAAAAAACAATAATCTACAGAGATTATTATTATTATTAGTATTAGAGCTGAGAGAAAATCATGGGCAATTGCTGCTAATCTTCCTCGCATCTCACTGATCATTTAAATAAAGACAGCGGAAGTCCTTAAGATCCGAAGCAAGTGGAGCAACTGCAGACACATGAAGGGAAATATACCTAGCAAGAACTTCAATAGCAGCAGCATGAGCCTAGCTATGAACAGCAATACGAAGAGGATGGTCATATGGGAAATTACTAAGAAGATAATAATAATCCCAGCAATAGCAACTATTAGTCATTCAATCATGATGAGAATCGTGTATATGAAGCTGATCAAGGAGGTTTCTTCGAAGGAGATGATGACGGCGAAGGTAGCAATCAACTGATGGAATAATACTCTTATGATCCGAATCTAAATGATTGCATATCGGATGATTAGAATCAACCCAAAAATGCATTAAAACTTGATTTGAAAAAATTACATCAATAAAACGACACATTAGAAAGAATCAGTGACCACGAAGAGCTATTAATGCGAAGACGTAAGAGTTCCAGTGAGAAAAACACTAACAGTTCAGCTGAAGTCCCTGGTTAGTATTACAGTTCACAGCATATAAGTTAAAACAGCAACAATAATAGCCATCATCAGCAGCAGCAATAGATTTCAAATCACTACAATAATAATCATGCTGCCAACAATCATTAACTCTACGCTGAAGACAACGAGGATGATTTTGGATAAGGGCCAGATAGGTATTCACAGGTTAAGAAAGGAACAACGAATATGAAATTAGATCTACATTAAATCTAAGAATCACATGAAAATGAAGAATACAATCCATATAGTCTGCCAAGAAAGCAGAAATGAGAAGACCAAACGGATAGCATACTAATCAAGAGACAGTCATCTACTTAAAAACGATTAAATCATCTAATCCTTAGCTACAGCTAGCCACAAGCCTCTTTTTATATTATTTTTACTTGGAAAACGGGATTTCTCTTCAAATACCTGGTTTTCTCTTTCAAACTGATATGAAGCTACACAAAATATTAAGATAATCGGGGGAAAGAAAGATACCCAAACTCTCAAAGGATTTCTTAAGAAACATTCGCTGCTGTTCCTTAGTTGAGCTGTTGATTTTATGGTACATTAAGTATAGTAGAATTGCTAATCCTGCCTGCTTTAAGCCCTAGTAATGCCTGCACAGTTTGCTAGTATCTTTTACGAAGCTCCTCAAAATCTTAAGTCTATGAAGTCTCTTTGATATTTGCGATGACTTCATTGCTATTGCGATTATTAGTATTTATATTTCCATCACTGTATTTATTTTTATCTTCTATGTTTTGTGTAATAGGTTGATCAGTAGGAACCATCCCTTGATTCGTTAGCTTCCTTAACGATTGTACACTGTTCAGTAATGTAGATATTGTCCCATTTAGATTATTATTGTTATTACTATTTTTAGAATTGCTGCTGTAATTATTCATATTATTGCTATTTTTACTGAGACTATTGTAATTTGTTGCATTTGCTTTACTATTACTCCCTTCTCGCTGCTGCTGTTCCTTGTTGCTGCTTAGATTCCCTGCAGACTTTTCAGTTGATTAGTAACCACTACTGTTATTGAAGCTTGCAGGGTTTGGTGTAGTCTCATTGATAAAATTATCCTTTGTTCCCTAAGTTTGTTGGTCTTACCCGATTTGCAAGCTTTCAATGCAGGCAACGTTGTTAAGTATCCTTGGAGCGAATTGTTCCTTGAAAGTAGTATGGTCAATGATCGCTTTTTCTTATTATTATCTCTCAAATACATCAAATACAGTATCAGATGGATATTCTTGCTATTTCTACAACTGCTATTGCTATTCTTATTGCTATTGTAAATGCTATGAAATCAATTCTTCCTCATATTTTCTGAGACTAAGTGCATCCTCTGCAACTTGATCATCTTAAGCTGTAAATGAAAATTCATCTCCTAAAGTCTTGCATTACTGTTGTTGCTAAGCTGATTTTATCATGGAGATCTCCCCTTGGTTCGTGATGATCTATTGCTTGTATGTATCAGTTTCCTACTCTTCTGACATTTTATCCCATCCAATTAATTTCAGCTCATTTGTCTCCGCTGATTTCAACCGTTTATGTAACTTTTTACCGCTATTGTGAATGGGATTGCTTCCATTCGTGTTCTGGCTGTAATTAGATATGTTAATTAAATTATTCTCATGAATTTTCCCATGCAGACCGCTAGAAACAGCAGAATCATTCTTCCCTCCATGACTAATCTCATTGTTCCGTTGATCTACGACAATATAACTTCCTGGATTAGTGGATTTCAACCCTGTGAGAATCTCTCTCCTTATTTCCTGCTCAAACTGTTCATCCCCATCGAAGGTATCTGTTGTGAGAGTAGTCTGAGGATCATAATGATATAATTACTACTGCTGTTGCTGTTGCTGCTATTATACCATTTATGACGGTTGTTTTTAATATCCTATCTACTAATTCTACACTAATTAATACCATTATTATTACTACTACTAATCATTTTCCTAGTTATTCTTCATATTAGCATTCTCCTCTATCTATTTATACTTCTTGATTTCTTCTATGACTTTCATATATTATAAGAACTAATCCCTTATCCCTGACATTTCATCACAAATGGCAGCATATTTCTCTCTCCATTTATCACTTTCATTCTTCAGTTCTTCCTTTTCCCGCATGAGCAATTCGTTTGCTCTAGTTAGTTCTTCATTTATCTTATACGCTCGAGTATTGTTAATAGCATAAATCTATGAAGAATCATCTTCAGAGAAAATTGATTACTACTGTTATTGTTGTTATTTTTCATCTTGAAACTGGATATCTCGTCGCTGAGACAAAGTGAATTATTCTTAAACTCTAGATAATTCAATTTCTAGTCTTGTATTCTCCTTGATAAGTGGTCCTACCATGCGTTTGACTTCTTCATCGACTAGTCTGGTGACTTCCTATTTCGCTGCTTTCCTAAGATTCTGAATGTCATCGAAATGTTGCTATTTCATTTGAGATATTTCAGAGAGTTTGAATTTCAGAGATTCTTGTGCTGTGTAGCATCGTTCTGAGATCGTAGTATTGTCTAAGAGTAGTTTCTCTAATTCTTATAATGCCCTTCCGAGCTGCTTGTTTTTCTCCTCAATCGTGATTTGCTATTCTGCTCTCACACGAGACAGCTCTTCTAGAACATCTTTGTAGTGTGTTTCAAGTAAATTATAGGAAGTTTATAATTTCTCGTAGGCACTCTGCTGTTGTTGCTAGTCTGGAGAATGCTAAAAGGATTTATGGTATTGAGAATTTACTACTGTTGTTGCTGTTGTAGCTACTGTAGTGGATTCCTTATTTGAGATGAGTAATCCATTTGGTTTCTTAGCAGGAGTGCTTGTTCTGCTATTCGACAATGGAGTCTCTGAGGATTAATTTGGAGATGCAGATCGTCGAATTGCAGGTATTATTGGGGATGCTCTTAACGGTGAATACCCTTTCCTCACAGGTGAAGGTGTAGTTTAATGAGAATTTACCTAAGAAGTGCCAGCCAAAAAAGGAGAAGATTTCGTGCGAATTTGATGATTGTTCGTGTGGCTATTGTAAGGAAGAAGTGGGGAAAGCCTTTCAGGGGGGATATTTTTATCTTCTCTGCTGGTTATCTTCAGCAAAGGAGGGTTTATTTAGATTCCAGAAGACGATCGCCTTCTTGCAAAAGAAGATACAACTTGCATGCTTGAAGGAGCTAGTATTTACTGCTGGTCTGTTGACTTGTGCTATTCTTTAGCATCACTACGGCTTATCCTAAAGCGGGGTTATTGAGATTCATTGCTTGGTTAGGTTGGTTGTAAATCAGGCTGTTTCTCCTATTGTTGTTCTTTTGGCAGTTATTGGTATTGCTAGATAGGTCGATGCTTAGCTTCTTCAGAAGATGATCCTCTAAGACCTTTTCTAAAAGAAGCTGAAGAAGAAGAATATTAAGATGAAGAAGTAGAATACAGCTGCTATTGCTGTTGCTGGGAGTGCTATCTCAGATAACTATCTTCTGAGATTTGAATCCTTTCAAGATCAAAAGGATTAGTTTTTATCTAAGTCCCTGATGGAGGTTAGTTTGTCTGGCTATTAGAACCTACTGCTGTTACTATTGCTACTGAAATTGAGTTTTTAGTTCTAGTATTTGCTTATTATTGTTGTTTTAATTACTATTACTGCATAATATGTTGTTTTGCATTATTATTAGTATTCTCTTAGCTCAAACTTGTCATCGGAAACAGAGGTGGTGTGGTTCTTTTATGGGTATACTAGTGAACAGTTGAGTTAATAGACTGCCCTAAAGTTTAGCTATTGTTACTGCTCACAGGTTGAATTGTATTCGGATGGAAAATGGATTACAGTGGTGACTACGCGATAGTCTACAGATGGAAAATTTGAGCTTATTGATTTTAAAGCTTGGAATTATATTGATAATCCTCTAAAGTTCTTCTCATCTTTTGATCTCTTTCATCTTCACTGGATACGATCCCTCTTTATTCATCTCTACTGCTACTCCCACTGCTATTATTAAACGCATTACTGAGCTTCAGGGAGTTAAGTAAGCTGTTTTGAGGATGGTGAAGTTCTTTGAATTTGTCTTTCTCCATGTGATCAAACTATTTTAAAATTTATAAAAAATGCAAAATCGAGAATGTAAAAGGAATTTAACCCTAACGCTCAGAAGTATAGTAATGCATAACTCTTCCCAAATCCCCTCTCAGGGAAAGAAACTAAAGCAACCGTTAAAATTAAAAAAAAAAAACAACCTCAAATGAATTGCTGTCTTATTTGGAATTATTTTGTTTTGTTTATCAAGAAAATAATTGAGAAAAAGAAAAATGAAAAATTATAAGAAATAGTGTGTTATTTCTATCTTGTTAAATGTCATCTTTGTACCTCAATATTAGAAGAAGAAAATAAAAAAATAATTTTCAAGAACTGAAATCTGTTTGCTTGAAAGATTCTCAAATGCAACAACAACTAGAAATTCGAATAATTTGATGAGAAGTGATTTAAATACCTAAAAAAACTAGGGAAGCAAAATAATAAGATACGCAAGTCACAAATAAGAGAGAACTTAGCAAGAACTTTTAAGAGTCCTATTTATTATTAAATGGTATCTTTTTGATTGTAAAAATAATTTGAGAATGTTTTTATTGAAAAGTTATTTTGAGTAGCACTCAATACTGAGAACCAAAAATACAACAACAAAAAAATATCAAAAACTAGCCTGTAGTTTTTAATAATAAACAAAATATTTACATCTTGCTTCAAGACTAGGATGAACTAAATCAAGATATTAAACAATTTTGAATTAATCAATAGAAAATTATTGATTTATTTGAAATTTTAGTCAAATCATGTTATATTTTAATTCAATGATAATTTGAATATTAAGAATATGCACAAGATATTATCTATTCTATTTGTTTATTAATAGGATCTAGAAGTATTACATAATTGAAATCTGTTGTCTTTCATGAAGAAAAAATAACCAATAAGCATCAGAAAAAAATCTTATTTTTTCACTGTTCGAAAAATTAAATGATTTTTACTAAAACAATAGAGAAACTCAAGATTTTCAGTGCTCAGAATAATTATGTCAGGCACTGTTATGTTAATAAATCTGATTTTGTGTAAAGCAAGTTAAATTAATTATCTTCAAAAGATGATTCTGAGATATCATCGTTTTGTAACAATTATTATATATGTGAGTTCACAACCCATTACGTAGCTTTATTGTACTGAATTCTATGTGCTTTTATGTTCTGCTTGTTTCAATTCAACTCCTTTTATCTTCAATTTCATTTTTCTTGGGAATAAAACTAAAACTACATTTAAATGATTCAATTTCAAAATTATTGTAAATCTATCAAAGAATGTAAGTTAAGTAGTTTAATTGAAAAAATTTTAACTTCTGCGCATCTTAATTACTCTGACTTTCCCTACAGAAATATGAGTAGCTAACCTTGTTATTTGAAGAAAAAACAACAACAATTAGATTCTTAATAAGCTAAGAACTGTTCCACCAAACTGCATAATAACCATTAGAATCTCTAGACTGATGTCAGTTAGTTAGAGGTGACTTAAATATGTAGTTATTGTTCCTTTTTTATTAAAACTATTATTTGGTTTTTTCCATTTATTGCAACTCTCTGACACTCAAGTGATCAAATTTTTCAAAAAGAAAAGAAAAAATGATTTCCTTAGTTATTGGTTATCTAGTTAGTTATTCAACTAGCCCATCAAGGAATACTCCATACTGAACATCCATTTGAATGTATATTAAAAGTAACACAATATCCGATTGATTTGACGAAACCTTAATTACAGATTTTTTTCGAGAGAGAAAAAAATCTTTTTTGTGAACAGTTTTACTTCCTCACAATATTTCTAATTTAAGCCCAGCTTCTCTTAATAAAATAGAGCTTTTTTCTGAGATAATTTGATCTTGTGTCGAGAAGTGCGTTGCATAGTAAATTATGAGATCTAACTGATTCTAGATAGGATCAATCCAGGGAATCGTGAAAGGTTTCTGTTAAAAAGATAACAGATACCGATAAAAAAATATTGGGAGGTAGGAAACAATTTTCAAGATTCAAAACTATCAAGCAAAGGTTTAGCAGTTTGTTATGTGTTATGTAAAAAAAAAATTCGCCAATTTTTTAGCTTTTAAAGATGTTGAGGAGCATGACGAATGAAAAATTAAAAAATAAATCAAAGAGATTGTTTTATTTCATCAATTAAAATCAGTGATACGCATTATTTGTTTATTATTTTTCAACCCAACAAAGGCACATATCTACTCCTAAAAAATTTTTCCTGTTGCTCCTTATCAAAATAAACCTAAGGAAGTATTATATTGAAGAAAAACAACAATTAATTTGATTTTTTTTGTTCCTAATAAAAAATTAGAAAAAAATAATCCTGTATTTTATTTCCATTCGGCCTTTTATATGCCCCCTCTTTTGTTATTATGACAATGCTAATTTCTTTGTGCTTAAAAGTCAAATTATCATAGCCACATGTGAGTGTAAGTAAAGTAAAAAATAAATTTAATCAGCTAACATATGGTTTATTACAAACTAATTTTATATGTATGTAACCTCACTTCATCTCTCTTCTCTAAGGATTTATCATTTGAAGAAAGAGAGCTAAGTAGTTATTATAGAATACAAAAAAAAAAGATCAAAATGGGAGAAGAAAAAAAAAAGTGAATCTCGAAAAAAAAAGAAGATAGCCATCCATATCATTCAACTTCAAGGAAAGCTTCGTAAAAATGAGAGATTACACATGTGTGATGAGAATTAAGGGAGAATTTAAGGTAGATTTGGTATGTGGGAAGTGTGGATGTGCTAAATAGAAGGAGAAAAGGGGAAAAATTCTTATATTAGATATTATTTTTTGAAGGGAAAGTTGTGAGGAAAAAATTTAATAACTTGCGCACTCAGTTCTAATAGGAAGCCAGCTAGAACTCGAAATTGTTATTATTATTGTTAAGTACCACAACTAGGTTGTCTAGTTGCTGAGATATTATCTCGTTTTCGTTGATTTCCTCGCTGTTGAGTTGTTCTTTAGAAGGTTCATCAATAGAGTTGTCAGCTGTGCTCTCATTGTTTTGAGCAGAACTCAAAATATCATTTTTAAGACTTTAAATGTATTGAGCTGTGTTTTGACGAGATTCTTGAGAAGTTTCAGCTTAGAGTTATTCAATATTATTATTAATATTTTTGTCTACTCTTTCTCCACTCCAAAAAATATGAGGATGAGAATGAAAAAACGTTGATGAATCTCCTGAAACTTAAGGTTATTTGGACTCAACTAATAGTCCTGCTGAGTTCGCTCTTCCTTAGTGTCTGCGATGAAGAGAGTTAGCAAGATTATAGTGGAATTTTTGGATGGCTCTTTTTTTAAAAGTTCCCTTTTCTCTGAGGAGGGTTTCCTCAGATAAATCCAGTTACAAAGGGATTTACTTTGAGAACAAGGAGACTCGTACATATGGCTCAATTGGGTCCAGAGGAGGAGCAGATTGATATCGTTCAAAAGGGTCGTAGAACATAATTTATTGATTGTTTAGTTTTTCTCCTAAAAATAAGATTAGATATATCTTTAGTTGAATTAAAAGAAGATTATTTAAAACTGTGAGGTATCTCCCCCTGAATGATCAAATGGGAGTTTAATTGGTTGTATCTTTTATGGAATCTTAATGATTGTTTGGGGATTAAACTGCTTTTGGAATTAATTTGCTTTTTTCAGGTTAATTATTTATTATTTTGTCTGGCTTAGGCGGTCTAGTATTTAATTAGTTTTGTACTGCTAAACAAAGGGATGCCTTGGCTCATTGTAGGGTATTAACAGGGATATGATTGTTAGTATCTTTGATGGTTTAAAGAATCTTTTTAGTTCTGATATCTTTTGTATCTTGTTCTTGAGTAATAATTATTTAATGAATTATTTGTTCGACAATTATTCTCTTTTGTTGAGGTTCTACTTACTGGTAATAAATACCACAATAAAATGGATAAAATCAAAAAATTGCTTCCTTTTTATAATATTCAATATATTAGAATGCTTTGAGTCCTCGAATAGACAAAATAATCAAACAACCAAGAGAGAAAATGATCAAAGAATAATAAACGAAGAAGGTATTTTGAAGGTTTTTAATGGTTATCTGCACAAAAATCAAAATAATCATTAAGATCTTGTCTTTATATTTATTGTGTGGTGTGCATATGATAGGACAATCTATCAGCAAGGCAGCTAGGTCAGTTTGGCATGAATAAAAGGAATGAATCATTGAAATTTATTCTAAAACTGATTCTTACAAATTAACTCATTTCGTTGAAAACAATTGAATAAAGAGGTAATATTGTATGAATAATAAGTGAATTGTTGAAAGAAAAGCTAAAAAAATCTAATTTTAAGGCAATAACATGGAGAACATAAAGCAAAAAGCAATAAGGGAAGTCTATAATAAGGAGAAAGAGGGAAATTTTGGGAATATTTTTGGAATAATTGTAAGCTAGCCATACGATAAATTAGACTCGTTTTTTCATCAAGCTGCAAGAATCTTTTCACCTTACACCTTCTGCGAATTCTATAACTATTTATTGTACCCTATAAACGAATAAAAGAAGAAAAATGAAATCATTTTGAATGAGCTAAAACATATTTCAAGATATTTATTGTGATGTTACTGTCCCATATTTCCAGGAAATAATCGATGAAGGAGGTGCAACCGATGACGAGAATATTCCCAATATGCAGCAAGGGTAGTTTAAGCAAGGGGATGAAAGAATCGTAAATATATGAAGATTTAAATCCAGCAGCGATAATTAATACAGAGATTAAATAGACAGCCATAGATCCACCGTTAATTAGTAAACTACCGATTGAATGTTCATAAGATAGGATTAATACTTTGAGATTAGTGTTAACCACAGCGAGACCAAATACCATTGTGCCTGATTACCAGAAATCAGTTACTCTTCCGCTTGAGCTGGCAAATGAGGATTCCATACATTAGTAGCTATTTGGAAAGGAAAATCAAAAAATGATCAAAATAATTATTTCATGTGTAAAAACTCAATAAATTATCTTTAATTGTTTCTGAATGTGGTTATTTTACCTAAAGAAAGCAAGAATCACCGATTAAATAACTCCACTGAAGAACCAAGCCCAGAATACTTGGGTGTTAAATAGTAAATCTACAATAAATCGCAAAAGAAGAAGAAAGTCAGATTATTCAAACAAAAATGATGTTTAATTTGAAATTAAAGTAAAATAAATATGTTACGCCTGGGTCCTTGGATGTAGTAATTATTTTTATTCTCGATAAGTATCTTTGAACTGAATTCATAGTCATAAACCTAAATTGGGATCAGCGCAAAATATTCAAATACAAAAATAATATAATTTTTCTTCTAAATTTACAGCGAAGATGATGATCGGCAGAGAAGCATAAAGGACATTGAATAGCTGATACATATAACTGTCATAGAGAGTTTATCCCGAAAAGTTATTGTAGAATGAGTAGAAAAACTATGGCAACACGAGAACGATATTCTTGTAGAAATTATAGCAAACTAATCTGGAGTTTCTTCTGTAGGATTCCCTTCCATGGAAGAACAATAAATTCCGAAGTATTTTAAACTCTCCAATAGCATAGTCACTAGCTCTTGAAGCTTACTAACCTTCCAGTCCTTTGATACCAACACCCACATGTGCTGCATTGATCATATTCACATCATTTGCTCCATCACCAATTGCTAACGTTGAGACATTTGGCTTGCTATCTCTAACTAAGGTTACGATTTGTTATTTCTATTTCGGTGAGACTCTGCAGCATAACACTGAAGTGCAGTTATTTGTGATCATCACAAGCAACGCCTTAGGTCCTTCCATCATAGCATAGGAGAGTGCTTCTCCAGTGATAATAAAAGCATTGTTATCCTTGACTTGATTATTCGCATCAAGATTCTTTTCAATAAGACTTTTGGTATCCCTGAGTTATTTCAGAATATCCTTTTTGATTTCGTCGTCACTTGCATGCTCGAGTTCTTTTTTCATTTTCACAATGTACTGTTTGAGATCATGGGAAAGCAACTTGCAAGAGAAACCAATGTTGATCGCTGTTTCAACTTTATCACCAGTCAATACCCAAACCTATTTATAAAATTGATTAAAATGAATTAAAACCCCTTTAAGTTAACTGGCATGTTCAGTGAGGACAATATCTTACTTTGATTCCCGATTGCTTAAGAGCATGAATGGTCTCCCCAACTTGATCTTAAAGTTTATCTTCAATCGCTGTGGCTCCAACTAAAATGAGATCTTTTTCAAGTTAAGCTTGTACTTCTGTCATTCTTTCTTCACGGTTTTCTAACGTCGTGCAAGCAACCTAGTATTACTTAGCCCATTCGGAGTATTCTTCTTAGGATATTTCCTTCATGCAGATCAACAGAGTTCTGAGTCCAATATTACCATAATCTTCCAGATTAACTTCAGTCTACTCAACTTTCTTCGATTTGGATTTATTCATCAATGCTAGCAGCACCGAATCAGCTCCTTTGGTGTACAAAAAGATCTTTCCAGTTTTGTGTTCTTTGACAACAACCGATTATCTTTTCCTTGTGGAGTCGAAATCAAACACATGCAGCTGCTTAACAGATTTTTATTGTCCCATGAATGTGTAGAGCAGATTTTATTCTTCATCGACACCTAAATATTCAGCACCACAGTATTTTGCGAAATTTACTAGAGCTAACTCGTCAGGAGATGAAGCCTTTCGGGATAAAGAAACAACAAATTGTTAATTTCTGTGATTATGAGTTTATTATTTACATTGTAAACGAGTTCTTTTTTGCCTTTTTCCATTTTCTCTTCAGTTATCACAGTGTGAGTCAAGGCAAGAATCTCAAGGGTTTTTCTGAATTCAAGTGAATCACAATAAGATTATCATCAAATATTCAAAAAAAAAATCAAAACAAGGTATTATTTAAACAATCTAATTACTTGATGCTAGCATTTTCAGGATGGGAGTCTTGTCTTAAAGCTGTAAAGAATGTTTGATCTCTGAAATCTACATTCGTCACTTTCGGAAACATTGATATGTCTTCAATGTAATTCAAGTTTTCTTTGCTTTGTGGCTCACCTTTAATTTCATTAAACAATTTTAGAACCCCAATTTCATTTGAATTCAATATTCTGTTTACCATAAGAAATTCCATTGATCGAAATCTTCTTGAATTCCATGATATTGCAGGTTAGTGTGCCAGTTTTATCAGAGAAAATATACTCAATTTATCCAAGTTCTTCATTGAGATTGGAGGACTGCACACTTGTTGGTGTGATTACCTGCTCACCATTCTCATCAAGTTATGTAAATATCATGTCAGTATCCTTGTTAATGATCAGAGCTTGGAATAGCTTCACCATCTCCAAAGTCACCAATAGAGCTTAGTAAATTGTTTTCAAAAAAAATAATTATTTAAGTACGAAAAAATGAATACTTTTTTTGAGTATTTTTGCTTACATATTGGGACAAAGTTATTGAAAATCAGAATCCAATTTCCAAATCTTACAAAGAAATTGTAGTAATCACTGTTATCTGTAACCTAATCAAAATCAATCAGACATCAAAACAATATTACCTCTCATTATCTTTTACTTTATTTTGATTAATATAGAGATAAGGAACAGAATCTGAATTTTGGTTATACCAGATCATGTAGTACAGTGCGCAGAAAAAGCACAACACAATCTAAACCACAAAAATCAAAATAATTTAGTTTCCCATCATTCTCTCTAAATGGCTCTTTTTAGTTCTAGCATTGAAATTATTCTTCATGATCTTCGTGTCATGACCAGTGTACGCAATTAACCCTAGAATCCATTTGGTATTTCTCAGCTTGCAGCCTCTCAGCATGAAATTATTTATGTCAATCGAAGTTTCAAATCCATCCTTAACTGAGCAAGCTCCTTTGAATTTATGGAGCATTGCATTGGGTAATTCATAACTGAAAATCAAACCTTTTTCATTTAACCCTACAGTCTAATCAAAAGCATAAGAACTATTAAGTATTTTTAGCAAATAAATATTATTTTTCAGTTACATTAAGATCACTTCCAAAGTATTGATAGAGCTCTTTAGGTGCATTTCTCTATTTGAGATTAGTTTCCCCATCTAATGATTTAGTTTCAATATAGCATAATCCTTTTTTCTCTGAAGTTGATAATATTAAGATATCAGCAGGCAGAAACTATTTGTCTTCAATCTGTTTTTGATTTTTAAATGTATGAAAAATAACATTATCAACGAAAGTGTCTTACAAGCAGAACATCTCCGACTCTCATCTAAGCCCAGTCAATTGCCTCAAAAGTCTTAATTTGATCATTCCATCTCTTCGCTTTGCGCTGGAGTAGAACGGTAAAATTCAAACAATCTTGATTAGAATTTGATTTTAACAGGTATTTTTATTATTTTTCTATTTTAATTATTAGTAAAAGTTTTATAGTGAGTTACGTTGTTTTCCTCGCTATCGGATCTGTGTCGTTTAAAATCTTCATAGAAGTCTTTAATCGCTGTGACTACGATAATCACAACAAGAGGAATGAAGATTGTAGGTACACCACTGGAAATGGAGATTTAAGGGATAATTTATAAGCAACCTATTACCTAAGGATTTCAAAAAAGTAAGAGTGAGTAAACAGTTGCAGTAAATGCTGAATTAAAGAGTAAAAATTGTGAGAATAAATAAGAGATAAAATATAATTATTCTGTTTTCTATGCCTTTTATTTTCTGTTTGTTTCCGTTAAGGTTTTTTCAGATGGCTTTTATGCAAACAATTTCTCAAATAACTTGCTTACAAGGAAATACAGATTTGCGATCTTCGAAAACTGTTCTATGAGATTCTTGGGGACGAAGTTAAAGTAATTGTACTTGCTCGTCGAGATGGAGTTATCGCAGAGAGTCATTTCTGTTCGGAGCATGGTAATTTTTCTGTTTTTTATCTATTCTCTGTTTTGCTTCTTGAGCTGTTTCTCTGAATGCATGATGTTGTCGTATTCATAGTCGTATCCATATCGATTGACAGATTGATAAGTCTTGTTATCTTTATTTTTTGAAGCTTGCATGTTAGTCAACTCCATGTTTGAGTAGTTACTTTTTCAGTTTATTGTAACTTCTAAGTTTGTCTATTGAGATTTCAGACGAATTGTCAATTCAAATGTTTGGAGGAGATTATGCGTTGATTTCTTATACAACTGCAACTACTCTTTATCTATTTGATGTCCTCTGTCTTTTTTTACAGAGCTACTAAACAGAAAACAAAAGTTATTTTATCTCTTTTTCTCTCTCTTTCTGTTTGTTATTTGCTTTGATTTTATTCCAAACTCTTAAGCAATTCTGTTTCAACCTTAAATTTCTTTTTTCTTGCCTTCTGTGGTATAACTAACTCCCTTCTCCTGTTTTGTTTTTGTTTTTATTTAAACAAACACCCCACTCAAAACCAAACCGAAATTCTCTCCCAACTCTTCAGCACAATCAATTCATCCAGAAATAAATTCTTCCTTATTCAAACACTCTACAATACAATATCAGTTGCTCTCGAAAAACCTGAAACATCTATTATCTATTTCTTTTTTTAAAATTCAAAACAGATTTTTTCAGACTCAATTCCTTTTTGACTGTAACTTTTGCTTGTGAAATGTCAGAAGCAAATCATACAAAAAATTTGATAAAATTAAAATTTGTAATCAATGAAATTAAATCAAATTCATACCACTCACTTTCACATATTGTTTAATTACTTATTCAAACATCGAACTGAATTCGATTAATGCTACTGAAACTCTATTAATCAAAAGAGATGACTTGAAGAAAGAAAAATCTTAAAAGTACTAAAAATCTGCATTTTTTTATTATCTTCTCAATCACTGCAAAATCAAACAAAAAGCTCTCGAATTTGAAAATATTAAGAAAGACTTATCCACTCTCCCATAAGATAAATAAATGTCTTGATTGATCGACATTTTATTTAGATATTTCATTAAGTTTTCTACTTTATCTTAATCCTTTCTCAGTTTCTATCTATTATCATTCTAATAAGTTTCATTATTCATATTAATCTGAAACCTCTTAAGAATAGTACTCCAATACACAAACATACCTATTATCTTATGAAATGATCTACAATTATTATAACTTTTTCCATACTGTTTCATTATTATTATTATTATTATTATTTATTTTTCTTTACAAAATGAAAAATATTGATCTACCATATTCGAAACAATAAATTTTTTTTTATTACCCTTTGAGAGTGATTTAATTGTTTTTACATAAT
>Ga0302271_10001734_pt1 | contig 20657 bp, 14 predicted proteins | sample III_Bog_N1_1_FD_198767 | JGI IMG/M metagenome (GOLD analysis project Ga0302271, IMG submission 198767) | Peat permafrost microbial communities from Stordalen Mire near Abisko, Sweden - III_Bog_N1_1 | ecosystem: Environmental > Terrestrial > Soil > Wetlands > Peat | place: Sweden: Abisko... | reverse complement strand
CAGGTTTAAAGTATAAAATAGAGTTAAAGTGCTGATGGATCAACGTCATTATTATTGAATAATCTCTCTTTTAAATTCTTTTGAAGAGCGAAATAGTTAAGAAAATAACATCTTGCTTTTGCCATGATGATAGTTTAAGTACCTGGGATTGGTAATTATTATTCTCTTGGATAGAATTTTAGTACTTACATGTTTAAATATTTCAGTTTTTTAATAAATAAAGAGGAATATGCATAAAGCAGCTTAAATTATGCTGGAATGGAATTTAATAGAACATTTTACTTAAATTTCTGTCGTCTTCCTTCTAATTTAAACCTTGTAATTCTGTTATGAGATACAAATTAAGAAAAAAATTAAATATAATATCTTTGTGTTTAATATTTTTCAGAGATTCATTTCACTATTTAGGATTATTTCCCTTAAAAAATTAATTAAAATGCAATAATAAAACACACTAATCACATTGGAAAACAAACTCAGATTTGCTATTATTAGCGGGAAGAAAAAGAAGTAAAACATTCAGAGATGTGCTTCTTGAAGTTATTTTTGGTGAGTAAATAATTTGTAAGTGGATGATTTCCGCCTTGAACAGTAATAAGGTGAATTCCTTCGATTTCTTAAACCATTTCTAATGATTTCTAGTAAGGAATCACTTTGTCTTTGGTTCCGTGGATAATAAATATATTCTTTCCTAGTTACTTTTCGTTAATTCTCTAGACTATTTCTTTCCATTTATATTTCGGTGTTTAGCCAACAACTTCAAGGAAATGCTTTAAGGCTGGAGCAACTAATACTATTGGACCAGACCATATGCCTTCAGAAACAAGTAGAAGACCGATTCCACCTCCCCAACTGCTTCCAACGATAATATCTGGTTTATTGACAGATAATTCTTCTTGTTATATTTAAAGACATCCGTTCAAGCTGTCTTCAGCAGCAAGTGAAGGACGGAACCAGTTTCTTAATAGACTTCTGGGGAAACTGTTTCTCTTAGTGAGTTTCCACTTGGACATTTCCATGGATTTGAAGTAGCAGACATTGAAATTCGCCTTCAAATATCTGTGCTTCCCCCCATTGAATCCGCTTTCAAGTCCATGCAGGAAAGAAACAGAATTAGGTACCACAAGTGCTTAGTTACTATTCAATGCAGGAAGTTATCGATCCTCCAAAACTTCTTCAAGATTAATCTCGTTATTTTCTTCCATTGAATTAGAGCTTCTAAGGAAAAGGCAGCAACTAGCAATAATTATTAATGATATTAAAATAAGTTTTCGATGTTTTGATTTCATTTGGATTATTTTCGTTAAGGTATTTATTGTTAGTTTAGATTCTATTTGAATGGGCGAGCAATCTAGAAAAAAATATTAGATGATAATTATTTCTTGTTTTGTTTCCTTGAAGGTTTAATAGCTAATTTTCATTTTAACATTAGGATTCTGGTAGGTATCGGGGAGGGATTGTGCTGATCCCAATGTTTTTAAAATAGACAATTTGAAAGTTTAATCAAAAGAAAGCTTATGAGATTGAGCCCTTAACTCTTTTCTCAATCTAAGGAGCTGAAACAAAGAAACTCATTTAGGAAGGATGTTAAAGATATTAAAAAATAGATCCCTTTCTTTTCGAAGCTACTTATCTATTTTGAGATTTTATTTATCTTGATTTGAATCCCAAATTTACTTAATTTAAGCAGAATTTTCAAAAATAAAATAAATGTTTGGAGTTTTGTAGTTAAGAAATTTTTGAAATGTAATATATTATATGTTTAATAGAAGGATTGAAATGTTTGAGTTGCTATGTTTAAAGATTTCCTTATCAACAGTGAAGAATTTATAGAGGTTTTAGAAACAACCGTTTTATTTAACCAGAAAAACTGAAAGAAATATGATCTATTTTTGTAATCATGTACAAAATGCAATATTTTCTGCTCAGATACTTCATTTGTATCACTTTGCAGATTTTTGAAATTATTAGTAATGGGTTTATTATTATATCAAACAATATTATGTTTAAAAAAGATAAAATAAAATACAAGCCAACTTTAAGAAGCGCTTTTATCCAAACATACATACTATCCTGCATTGAGTCTCGTTTGATAGCTTAAAAGTGTTGGAGTATTAGATTTGAGATTCTGTTTGAAATTTTGAGATGAGGTAAAGATATCTTCTCCCAATACACTATTGTGGAGAATGAAAGCACGCTGTTGAAAAAATATTTCCAATATTTGTTGTGTATGCTAGCCTTAGAGAGAGAAAGGCAAATACCATTATAAATAATGGTATTTGTGTGCAGCTTCATAGATGATATTATCTCCATGAATCCTGTTAATTTAGGCAACAATCTGTTAACCATTAACTGTGTTTACAAGGATATAATAAAACATATTACTGGCAATTATTACTGATACAAAAGAAGTGCAGTGCGTTTTTTTCATTTTGATTTATCCACTTTTAGGTTCTCCTCGAATTAAGCAAAAATCTTCCAATGATCAAAATATCTGCGTATACAAGCATCTGAGTGGTGAAGATTGTGAAAGATGCATCTGCACATTTATCAAAAACCTCTGCTGAACGAACAATATACAAACCAATCGCATCAAAAATAATGTCAATTCTCAGCATTAAAAGTAAACATTACTCCTCACTTCCTATTAAGATTATTGAAATATAATTCTAAAAGATTAGAATATTTTTATTCTTTAAATAATCTTTTGTTTTATCAATACAGTCATTTACATAGAGATGGATAAATATATTGAAAGCAAGCGAGTAAAACTTATGAAAGGTTTCTCTTCATTCTTGCTTAACAAGATATGAGTAAATATATGGATTTTCAACAACATATTCAATTTAAATAATATTCAGAAGTCTCCTGGTAGCAAACATATCAGCTTCAATCAAGCTGTAGAACTTAAAAAAACCAAAATAAAAAATACCTGCCATCATTGAGAACTGATAGAACATGAGAGCGAGATAAATAGAGTTTATGAAGCTGATAAAATCAGAGATCCTATCATAAATGAAATCCTTTAGTATTTCGATCGTGCCTGTTAGTAAATCGTAATAAGTATCAATATCATGAAGATCAAATTAAGACTAAAATCCAGAAGAGAATTATCCTTGATCTGTGATGTCGAAGTAAGGTTGCATATACACCATGCTGTCAAAATAATCTTTCAGCGCAACCTACACACCTTTTTGCATTAACCCATTCCTCACAGTATAGCAATCACTTACACTGAATAATACTGTCGCTGAGACGTACTCGGGATGTGATCCAATAGCTTTACATATGTTACTTTGTAATACCTCATAGAAAAAACTTTAATATTAGCTATCTTAATATCGCGAAGTTTTTTGACTTTCCATAATAAGATTTCCTAAGGAAGTAAGTGTGTCTTGTCGTTGTGAGATCAACGCAACGATTCGTTATGCATAATATTCTGGATTATACAATGAGAAAGAAGGCACAAGACGATGAAGGATACTGGAATAAGTGATCGCTTGAACACTTGAGCAGAAAGCTCGAGTGAAATATAATGTCTCTAGAATTGAAAATTGAAAGAAAAAAATCAATAATAAATCAATTTATTAATACAATTATTACATGTGAGTTCAGTTAATAGCTAAGCCTCAGTGTAGAATTCCTAAATAAAGATGTAACTAACGATTGGTTAGATGATCATGCATGCTATTCCGATGGTAACAGATACAATATGTTTAGGTTTGACAGTTGGCAGCGAAGATGTTGATGATATTGTTTTCCGCTTTTTTTAAAGTTAAGTCGATAAATACTTTGTTTTACCAGCTTTATGCTGATTCACAGCGATTTATATTGGCTGAAGCATATCGTTAATGGCTTCGGAAGAGATGGTTGCGAAGAGTTTCAGGAGTTCTTCGTTTTTTTTCTGCACATGATAATTCAGCGGAATCGTGACATATCCAAGAACAAAGACAGTAGCAATAACGATCAGCATAATTATCAGCGATTACGATTTAATCAATCCAATATTATCCACAACAGACCCCATTTAGACAATCTTGATTAAGTTCACAGTGTTCATAAACACCGAGAAGTTATCTTGGATAATGATCTAAGTCGCAAGATCTGGAAGAAAAGTTGCCCTCCAGAAAAGCGGAGCAAGTCTAAGCATAAAATATTGCATGGATATGTTTTGGTAGATCTTCTAGGAAGTAATATTCACAAGTGGGTACGGGATGGAGTTCACGTCATGCGTGATAACAAACCCTAGAGGAGTGCTAAGAGCATATGAAAAATAATCTGTTTATTGCAGATTTGTGAAGAAAAAATCAAATATGTTATGGTAGAATTCCGTCACATACCGCTCCATCCTGGCTTGTGTATAAGCAATATGCGTAGATACTGGCAAGAAGGATGTTAGCTCAGATGAATTAATCACGATTCGTAGCATAAAATCAGAGAATATCTTTGAATAGTCGTATCGTTGCTGATAAGCCCATGGAAGATAGCTAAAATTTGTTAGAGTTGTTGCTAATGTCGATCGAGTTTAGAACAACTGCACGAGGACTAAAATAACAAATGCAGAAAGCGCTATCACACCAAATAGCATGAGAACAACTAGCGAGACGTTTTTCTTCTTAGAGTTAACGAGACGATGGATAACTTTTTTTTATTCTTAATTGGAACTTTGATTCGTGTGAACTGAACTTGTACCTAGAATCTTTGAGCGCTGTATTTCTTGTTCTTTTATCATCTCAGCATCTCGTTCATCTGAGTCACTAAACAGCTCCGAAGTGCTATCTTCTGCTTTTAAGAAGTAATGCTTTATTTTTTCAACTTTAACTTTCCCTTTAGTGCGATCTCCTGTACGTGCACGCTCAAGTTTATTCTTAGTCTTATTCCGTGATTTCTAATGATCCAAATGCTATAGCTAGCTGCTAGGGAATTGCTAAGTATTCGTTAAAATTTTAATATTCTACTCAATGTGTTATTTTGCTTATTTTATTCTTTCCTTCAATAGCTAATTCAAATAATTATTGGGCGGTTAAGTACTCTAATTCTCTCCTTTTACTACTCCAGATTGCTCACGTTCTCCCATGAAATAAGTTGATTTCGACCCACCATCACCTCTAACAGAGTTACTTGAACTATTCAATTACGTAGCTACCTTTCCATCTCCTTTATTGGAGTTAGAAGTGCTCAACGGAAATAATTATTTTCCAGTTTTTCCCGTCATAATATCAGTGGTGGGTTCTTCTCTGAATCTCATTTCGTAGTATTCACTGAATATTCTAGAAATAGATGTGATTTATTAAATCGATCTCCTCTTATCGAGTTATTAGTCGGTTATGATAGCACTCGTTGATTATTAGCTCGGATACAATTTGTTCTTAGTAATTGAAGGGAAAGATTTGGGATTTAAAATACTCCCATGACTCTAGATGTTGAGCATTGAGTGATAGTTATCGAATGGAATCTAATCGATCGACAGACCCTTATGCGTTGAAAAGGTTGTTTGATTCTAACCTATTTAGGAATTTATCTATTATGGTTTGTCATAAATAGTTTATTATCCTGACCAATTATCTCCTTAATGAGGTGAAACCATGCCTGTTAGCAGTAGTTGTTGCTCAGTTGGATGTGGCGATACTATTCCAAGTTACAAGGATGTTGGTGAAACCATAGGAAGCTGGTATGTCTGCGAGTTTAGTAAAATATCGTTTTAATAGTTGTTTTCATCGATTAAAATATTGTCATTTGGTTAGTTGAATCTATCTTCTCTGACATCGGCGATTTCATGAAACTAGCGTAGAGGTTCAACTACTTCACTTATTTCATTGAATTTGTTAGGATTATTAAATGTACTCCCTTGGATATGTGACTCACCTAATTCTAAAATATGCGATTTTCCAGCAAATCCTGTGTAAAACATCGATGAATTTGCTTGATTTTGTAGGATCATTTAGCTTGTTTTGGAAATCTCACCCTCTGGATTCAATAAAGTTGGCTCTTCTTTGATATCTTTGTAACTTAGTGGATCTCGCTATGCTGGTAAAGGGATTGGATTGTTATCATTGCTGAGTTTATCTTCATTTTCAGCTGAGTAACTTAATTAAGATTCTTCATCACCTTCATATTCTAACAAACAAAAATTTTCATGAAAAAATGAAAAAATTTAGGAAAATCTCCAAATATTTAAATTGGCTTTACACCTAGGATCTCCTTCTAGAATTATATTTTATAGATCTTGCAGTTCAATTAGCTAATCGATGATTTCAAGATCAGATTTGTTGTCGATGACAACATTCAATGTCGCTTTAAGTTGATTTCTAAAGTTCACAAGTTGTTCTTTGAGCTGCGAATAGTTGTTGATTTTCTTGAAAGATTGTATTTCCAGGATGTCAAACTGAAAATATCTGAATTCATTGCAATAGAATTTGAATTTCACTTAATAGACATCATAGAATTCGATTGTAAAGTTTGAGATTAATTCAGGTATTTTCGCTCCTTCGATTTTATCTAACAAATGAAACTTTCTTAGTTGTTTCTTGTAGATATCAAGCTTAGGGAGGAATGCTAGAGTGGAAATGACATCATGAAATATAAGATCATGATCTTTAGTACTATGTTATGCTTCTAGATAATTGAGAATCGGGATGACTCTATTCATATGTAATTTATGACATTCTTGCTGGGAAAAGTAATTCCCTAAACAAGTCTCAAATAAACCTTACGATATGCATTGGACTTAGAAATATTTTGCAGCTACTTAGATATAACTGAAGTTTGTATTTGGTTTCTGAAGAAACGCTGTCAGTCCACAGTCTTCTAATGATATATTCTGCGGTCGAAATTTCAATGAAGTTGGAACTGCCCAGCCTTTATCATTCTAAGCGATCAATAAATTGAAAGAATTGTGACTAGAATTCTCTGGGTTTCTGAGATATTCTTGGAGAACTACTTCATGCTATTTTCTCATGCAACTCGGTAGGATTATATTAATTGTTTCATTGATGATCTTCGAACTAGGAAATCCAAACATTTACTCAAATTTATTCTAGATTCTTCTAACTGTTCCTATCTAGTTGATCAAAGTGATAAAGATAACGCAAGTATCTTTGTTAAACACACTAATATCAGTCCTAGAAATAAATAAACTTGTTTATTTCGTTTCCGTGAACATATTTCTTCTTTTTAATCCAAATCCAAAATACGTTGAAAATCCTTCAACAATGAAAAGTAACCTCTAATTCTACGAGTTCACTTTATAAAGCGCAGTTAATTCAGTGTTAAGTGAGTCTCTTAATCTGTTGACAAGATTCCCTTATTGGCTCAATACAGTTAGATTAATATAATCGTTAAACAGCAATACAAGAAAATTAGCTTTTTCTTGTAGAATAGTAAAGTAATTCTTTTCAGCTTCGTTCAGCTGCTCATCGAATGTGATCCCTATGAAGTAATCAGTCACATTGACTTTCTCTGACATGCTACCATTTTACAAATTAGCATTTTCTTCTTCGCGAAATCTCTTAATCTCTTCTTCTTAAATTTTTTTTTGTTTCTTCTAAGCCATGGAGACGACTAACTCTTTTTTTTCAAAAATATGGCTGGCCTTTAAGTATAATTCATAGAATTGCTCGTTTTCCCTGGAACTTAGTTATACAATTTTCTTGATTTTGATGATTTCACTGAAACTTAGCACTTTGTTCTAGTAGATTTCAACTAAAAAACTTAAATAGCTTAAACATACTCCGATATTAATATCCCGTTTTCTTCGAATACATTCAGTAATGTATCTCAGGTACATACTTCTAACATATTTCACAAGGAACTAAAACCGCAATGTACGTCCTTGTCTCATAGAATCCATGAATAACAGATCTTCTTTTCCCTAAAAAATTAAAAAAAATTAATTTAATTAATCATTCTTTCAAAAATTGTTCTGTGTAAATCAAGTAACCTGTGATGATTAATAATATTGTGATTTTTCACCTGTGTGTTGCAGAAGCAATTAGGGAATTCTTCACAGGATTGAATGTGTTCTTGAGTGATCACATCAAGATGCACGGATTGATTTGAATTCACATAATATGAAAAATCCATCTTGAGATTCTTCACAAGTAGTCTCAAAAAGAAATCTAAACTCTCTGGTTTTTCAAAATACGAGAACGAATCAACACTCCAAGACCTTAGATCGCTTTACCAGATTTGAATTGATATTGCAATACAAATAGAAAGTGCTCCAAATGCTAAAACCATAAGTGAAATCGATAGAACTTTTTAGTCAAAGAAAATCCCTACGAACAGAACGACTACAATAATCAGATGGAGAAGCTACAAAAGAGAATTAACTTATCTTATTCGGAGATCTTCATAGCTCTTCAGAGCAAAGGATTTAAGAAATTTAAACAAAGCTAGACACAACGAGGAGATCAGCATGAGTTTGGGTTAATTAATGTGTTTTAGAAAAATACAAGTTAACACTTCTAAGCTGATTTGAGTTAATAAATCTCTTGAATTCAGTTTCTTAGCTAACGAATCAGACGCAATGAAGCTGAAATCTTAATCATGAAAAGCTATTACAATACCTATTTATATTTTAAAGTAATAAATTAGAAAATCCAAAAAAGAAGTAACAACAATTACTCAAAAAAAGAATTCAAATTGATTTATATATTTATTCAGTAAAAATCTAATTGTTTCTATGAAGATATTTGATAATTAAACTAGCTACAATTATTGTGCTCGAAAAGTGTTTTACCTAATAAAACTGTGCAGATAATGTTCGGTAAAGATGCACCTGGATTACTATCTACGGAGTCGACTGAGAAAAATAAAAAAGGAATGAATAGTATGTGCTGATATAAGGCACCTAGAATTCCAATGTAAAACTCGCTTAGCTTAGACGTGTATGATAGAATATCAAAGGAGAAGTTTAGGTAGTTGTTGAGTAGTGCAAATACCATAAATCCATTGGTTGCTATGCTTGCATACATGACATTAACTGAGTTGATTTTGTCTAAGAAAATGGAGTTATCTATGATGTACGATGACAGAATATCCTTGCCTGTGAATTGTGCATCGACTTCGTTCGAGAAAGCTAACTCTACGTGGAAAAAGAATTATGCCAGCAGCAGGAAGATTCCCAGCCATAATGGACGCTACACTTTATGCAATACAAAGCTAAATTCTTCTTCGTAATACTTCGAGAACGAATCCACGAATCGAGCAAACATTCCTTTGTCAATCTTCTCTCCACTCTCCTCTTCTTTTTTTTGTTTTTGAATTGGGAAATCAACTTCACTATTTGAAAACTTAGTTTTACCAAGAATTGTTTCAAAACTTTTTGTTTAATGACAAAGCCTACTTAACAATTATCTTGTTTTGCGAATTAAATTTTGCGTGATGACGAAGAAAAACGATTAAAGCTTATTTGATCTCTAATGACACTTCTAAACTTACAAATTTATGTACTGTCTACGAAATATCGGCTGTTAAATTAAATGTAACAAAACCATTAAAATCGGAGGAGTATATTAATAAATCATTAGTATGTGTGATAGATAACCCAACCAAGCTATTTTTTGTTTGTTTGATTTTATGCTCCTAAAAGCAATTTCTGTTATTTATTAATCTTTTTAGTTAATTCCTAACTAATTCAGAATTCTTCCATTTTTTTAGAATTTTTTATTGGCTTAACAAAAACGCCTTGAAATATTTATTTTAACTGAATACTGCTGTTTTTGTTTTATTTTTAATAGGTTGAAATTATCATTCAAATAGATAAACGACGTGGAATTTATGTGTCATTTACTTGTTTTTTAAATATCAATATTGTCAGAAAAAAACAAAACAAAAAGGCAGCTATTTTATTATTAAAAAAGTTTGTTCGTCCATTCTAGCTTGTGTCAGTGCTTGAGCAATTATTAATACACAGAAATCGAGAGAAATAACATTTTTAATAAAATAGACATTGCAAAAAATAAGCAAAGATAATAAGAATTTTTTAGATATTCGATTGAAGAAAACAAAAACAGAACACAAATACATATTCTCGCACAAGCTAATATCTTTCTGAAAAAAGTGATACTTGTAATCTTCAGTACAGAGAGAAATCATGAACGATAGACTTAAAGAACTCAAGAATGTATTTGATTTATTTGTGATATTCTCAAATCGTTATTATCTTTTGTATTTGCAGTTTTAGCAGCATGACGACAACAACAACAACAATAATAATAATAATCTGAAGGCAAGTTAAATCGATTTAGAAAGCTAAAATAGTGATGGCAGCTAGAGTGAAGCACTAGTATCAAAATAGTTTAAGACAGACATTGCAAGTGCCAGAGCTCTAATCGAAAAGATCAAAGCAAATACTGAAGATATTTAAAATCTCAAAACAGATTATTCTTAAGCTACCAGAGTAGCCAAGGAAAAGGGTAACATACAAATTATCATTTATAAGTGCTGAAGAAACAATTCCATTTGGCTAACCCGTGTTTTTCGTTGTTTTCATAGAAATCAGTGAGTAAATTACTATGAACTTGTCAGATAATAGAAAGCACACTCAGCAACTGAAACGTCTAATGGATAATTTAAGCGAGGACATTTAACAGACTAAATTAGATAAGGATGTAAGAAAGAAAAAAAACATAATAAAATCATCCATTAATTTAATATATTCCTATGACAAAAAGATGTCTTGAATGAATCCTTTTTAGCGCTAAAATGGTTTGTCATTATTTTATTCAATTCGGTTGTTTTTGTTTCTTTCATTTTAAAAGAGATAAGGAGATGCGTTCGTTAAGCAGAATTTATATAATTCCATTTCGACTGCAGCAAAGCAAGTCCTACTGGATTCATAAAGTGCTTAAGAAGATTATCGACAAGGACTAAAGACTAAAACTACAAGATAAGTTAAGCATTTTGCACCTGAAATGACTGATGAATAAATTGAATAAATCGCAGAAGATCCAGATGTAATTCCAATAAAAATCAATAATAATCTCCTACTCGTTAATTTTGCTCACTTTTTTTGTGATTAATAATATTTTTCAGAAAGCAAATCAGATATTTTAGAATAAAATGTTCAATACCGCTAGTATTCAGCTACAAAACGCTGTTTCTGATGCTCAAGAAAAATATAAAGATATCTTAAAGCTAGAATAAGTAAATCTTCACTTTTTCATAATTACGTTTTTACAAAGAAAAGTTTAGAAAATCCTTATTTATTCAACCTGTTTTTTTTCATATTTTTTGATAATAGAGCATTTAAGAATTACATTAGTTGATGCTTGACATAGCTACAATGGTTTAAGTTTAAGGAGAGATTATCGATAATATTGAGATTAATGTGAATATAGCTTAGAAGAATGTTGTAAAAGCAAATGAGAATCTCACAACTGCTAAAAAGCATCACATTTCAGCAAGAAAAGTACCCACAAAATATTCAATATGCAGCTTATTTTAAATTAATCTAAATATTTTTTTTTTCAAAACAATAAATTAATTAGAAACAATGCTGCTTATTGGTGATTGCAGTTGTTATTATTGCTATCATTCTTGGAACAACACTAGGATGAATCAGATCAGAAGATCTTAAGAAAGAGTGTATTAGCAATTTTTTCAGTCATATTTATATTTTTTCTTATTCAAGCAGATGTCATTTGTTGGTCAGATTAAGGAAACTTCGGGTTAATTTCAAGAATTGGCAAAAAAATAAAAATAAGATTTTGAGCTTTCTCGAGATGAATTAAACTGTGTTTTGTTCATTTTTGTTAGGGATCTTTATTATAAAAATCGGATATTATCCAAATTAACACTTTCAATTCAATGAACAATTAATATTTTATTAGGAGAAAACAACTCAGCTCTATTAAACTCTTTCATTTTGGATCATTGGAGAGTAGTTTATGATATTATTATTATTGTTGCTCTTTTGTTTGCTAGTCATTTAAGAAAACTATTAATTCCAAGCGGATTTAAACAATTACACTGGACTTTCTCCTCTCTGTGTTCATTATTATTTTCCCATATAAATAATTCAATTTTACCAATCAAAATGAATTTCAAACCAAATACAATCAGCAAAAGACGAATTTGAAATTGTATGATGCTTTGTTCCAGATATTATTTTTTTCGAAAAGTGAATTGATAACAAAAAGAGATATTATATATAGCTTTTTTTTGTTGTGTATTCTTTAAAAAAGAGTTCAAAAAGAAATCAAAGTTATTCTAATCTAAAAAGGGATATTTTTGTTGAATTGTAAATAATATTTTGTATCTTCAAAACATACATATTTCATTCGCTTTTAGCATGTTTAGGATCGCATATCAAGCGCACCTTTTTATCTAGAAAATCAGAGAAAGCTTCTAGCCCAAATGTATTGATAGCTCTCTTCCTTCCTTTTTAGCCCATTTCAAGAGCTTTTGATGAGTTTTGTGTAATCCAGCTCATCTTTTTAGCCCATTCTTTTTCGTCAGAATTCAGAAGAAAACCTGTTTCTCCATCGATAATGCTTTCAGTTGGTCCTCCACTTTTGCAAGCAAGCACTGGGAGTTTCATGTACATACCTTCTACAGGAACGATTCCAAAGTGTTCGTTTTCAGGAGTGTACAGTAACGCCAAAGCATTTTACAGAAGTGTTCTTCGTTCTTCACCTGATATACTGAATTTAAAATCAACTTTATCTGCAACATTTAGCTCTTTGGCAAGCTATTCTAACTCTTTGTGGTGTTCAATATTCTCATTAACGCGATCATCGTATCCTCCTGCAATTATCAGCTTGAAATTATTTGAATTGCTTTTTGAAGATTCTTCTAAAAATACTGAAAATGCCTTTATCGCTAATCCAATATTTTTCTTGCGTTCATAGCGATTAAGGGATAAGAAGAAAGGAGTTTAAGAAGGAGATGGGTTAACTGCAGTAGTAGTATCAAATTTAGAGAAATCAATAGCAGGGTACAGCACCTCAGGATTACTGTGCTTGCTCAAAAAAGCAAATGAGTTATTGTAGACTTCCTTAGTAAATTTACTATTCACGAGAATTCCATTTGCAAAGTACATACTAAACTCTTCAATGTAGTCTAAGAAAAATCTATAAATCTTCTTGAAAATTGAATTTCTTTCAACGCAAAGGTTTTTATCAGGGAAATGGCAATAGAATAAGCATTTTCTGTTGAAGAATCTCAAGAGAGGAACCACTGCACTTACCTGATAAAAAAATAGAGCAAAAATATTTTTGGTTTTCCAAAAAAAAATGATTATTTTATTCAAAATTCACGTAACTTACCTGATCTACTATGACAAGATCAAATCTGAAAGCAAAACAAATGAGATAAAGAGTGCATAACCACATTCGAATAAGCGAACAAAACGCTAATCCTTTCCCAAATATTGTCCTTGGGAAAGCTCTTCCAGCAACTTCAACAGGAATAGTTCCATCGATAGTTTCTGGGAAGCAATGTTTGGGGTCATGATGCGGAGTGTAGATAATAACCCTGTGTCCTTTATTTTTGAGAGAAACAGCTAGGTTCACAACGAGCTGCTCAGCACCTCCGATACCTAAATCTGGATGAATAAATCCTATTCTGAGTGATTTATTATTGTCAACCATTAATCTTTTTTGTTTCTTTCTGCTTTGTTAAATTTAATCTTTTTGTGAAAAAATATCTTTATTTTTTTTAAAACTTTGATTAGCAGAATTCAGATTGTAGTCGTCACAGAAATACACACACAATCATTCTTCTTCATAATCATTCATAAGCAGATCCTCAAAATGAATACTAAAATTATCATAAATTCTTTCATAATTTTCGTTTATTTCGATTGCCATTTAGAAAAAAGTCTTTTAATTTCTTAAAATCAATCTCTTTTTTTCAATTTTACTGAGGAAGAAAACAATAATAAAGTTCAACAATAATATGTCAAACACATTAAATTGCTCTAGAAGTACAATTAAGAATTAATCTGACTTGAGTTTGAATCTCTCCCAACAGTCTAATTATTTCAAATAATAAAATGGTCTCTTAATTTTATACAACGAATTAGCCAAAATAAGAGCAGCTAATATGGGAAATAGATTGAAAGACAGCAATCGGATCTCAAAATTATCAAAAGGAAAATTAGAAATAGAAAACCCGCTAAAGGTCTGGTGGGAGGGATAATAAATTGAGTAGCTATTCTAATGACTAATTTGAAAAAAATAATTAAGCTAGTTTCAAGAAAAAAGAGGAGAAATGCATTGTTTTTATGAGTTAAAATGTCGAATATTTAGTAAGAATAAACATAAAGCCATAGTGTTTGTGAAGGAAAAAAGGGCGGAAGGGGGGTTGCTTTTAAATAAAAATTTAAAAAGTGAAATAATTACAGGAAACCATTACATTTTCATAAAAGATTAGATAGAAAGACGGAAAAAATCGTAAGATTTAAAAGGGAAAGTGGGAGAAGCTAAAGATAGCTGATCTGTGGGTGGTTTGGGATCTAAAGAGGGGGGAAATAAAACCAAAAAACAATGAAAGGGAATTTATAAAAAGTGTGAAGAGATAGAGTGGAGAAAGGGCACAGGCGAACAGATTTCAAGTTGATATAATTAAGGAAAACAAAAAATCAATTTCGCTTGGGAGTGCAGAGAGGGAGAGAGAGATAGAGAGGAAATAAAGAGAAGAAGAAGAAAAATATATATATAAGTAGCTGCTTGAGTTTAGATGGGTGAAAGAGAAGAAGCTGTTTCTGAAGTCTTGAAGAGAGGCCGTGGCCGTCCTAAAGGTTCCAAGAACAAACCTAAGAAGGACATGGATGTTGAAGTCTAAGTGATTTAGAGGTATGCTTTCTTCATTGAAAATAATGATCTTTTTTTGGATAATAATTATTTGACTTTTTTGTGAATAAATGGACAGACCATAGAAAGACTCAATCAAGCCAAAGATTATGAGAAAATCAAGTAAAAAAGGTTCTCAAGATACTTTCTTCACAATCAAGCCCAAATCAGGTAGCAAGTGCTATTATCAAACAGAAATCACAGTCGATTACACTCCTCATAAAGAGTAATAAATCACATCTCATAAACTATTAAAATAAGATTTCTTCCTCAAGGGTTCGGGATATTGTAAAAAGTCCAAGAATTTCACTCAAAATTTGAAATATTTCTCCCATAATTTGGAGTAAATGTCTTTCTTACATCTAACTAGATGAGATTAATCTTGAAAAAGTGAATATTAATATTAGCTTAATCTTCAAGAAAACTTAATAAGACTATTAAATTGCTTAGTTTAATTCTCATACATACTGATATGTTTTTTTTGTTTGCTTTCACAGACAAGATCACTAGATAATGAGCATCGTCCCAAGACTAAACACTGATAGCAAACCACATATTCCTGGATTCGTGATGGAAATGGACAGGGTAAGTTTTAAATCTATTTCTTTTTTGTTTTTCTTTGAATTATCATAAAAAGAGGGAAAGATAAAGGATAATTCTATTAAGTTCTAAAAGGAAATAAAACCAAATGAAAGTGGGTAGAGCTAGCCAAGCAGAGAGCATGAGCTTCTAATATTTATTTTATTACATTGATGTCAATGAAGATAACATTTCCCTGTTGCTTTGAGTGGAATAGAAAACTATTTTTTCTTTTGTTTTTTTTTATTAGAATAATTTAATTGTATGTTATTGACAATTTAATCTTCGTGTTGTAGCACTATTACCAGAAGAATGATCAGCGCTATTAAGATGATCACAAGAATAAGATCCTTGATTACACCAAACCCAAGAGTCGCTTAGTAAGGAACCCTTTAAATAGTTTGTAAAATATTTTAATTTATTATGTTTTAAAAAAAGTACTTACCAAAACCAGCAAAGAGGCACACTTATTGCTGCGTCTGCAAGCAATCATATGAAGATTATCTTGAAGTAAATTAATTTGTTTTCCCTCTTTTTCCAATACTATTATTTCTCTTTTCTTCTTCTTCTTCTTCTTCTTCTTCTTCTTCTTCTTCTTCTTCTTCTTTTGTGTATCTTTTCTTCCACTTTCCCAGCACATAAGCTCAAGTTATGTTCCTAAAAAATAAATTCTTCTTTTTAAATATTTCTACAGCACGTGACATCGAATAATCACAAGAAAGCATACCATCAAAATGATTTCGCTAAGCAAATCTAATCCATCTGTGACGATTATTCTGAAATCAGCAGAAATAACTCCAAGAATGATTCCACTGATTTTCTCACAGACTAAACTTCCCAAGAAAATTTCGATGACTGCTAGATACTGCCATAAGACTCCTCAACTACCTAAAAATTCACATCCAGGTATGATATCCATTCATTTACTAGATATCAATGCGTCATTATTTTGTTTTTTAATATTGATTTTTTGATTAAATTTAGGAAAGACAATAAAATCGCTCAAAAATAGAATTTCACACAATTCCTTCTTTACAACAATAACAACAACAGCATGAATAATGCAAATGCTAATAATAACAACTTCAGATAAGAACTGACAAGAGGAAACAGTTAATTCTTTCTCGGCTAGAAACCCCTAAATGTTCCAGTGAGTAATAGTAAAAGTAACGGATCGACTGCCAGTACTGCTGGAACCATGGGAGGCAATTACCCTTTTGATCTTCCTTAACTCAGTGCGTAGTCACTTTTAAATGTATCCAACAACGCTAAGGCAGCTTAAAACAGCATGAATTACTCTACTTCGAATATGTTCGTCGCGCCTATTGGATCTAATAATCCTTAATATTTTATTAACTTCCCTGTTTCTCCAAATAATAATAATAATTCTGAGAACGAAATCATTATCTAAGACATAAATATCCATTAAAATCAAGTTAACAACTCAAATAATCCAAACTAAAGCATGAATGTTTGTGGTGCTCAAAGCAGCAACAACAGAATGCGATCCAATGATAAAGGTATTTTCATCAAATAAAACCCTTCTTCATTAAACAACAACATTCTGAATAATCCCATCGGCAGTGGCAGTAGTACAATTTCTTTAAATGGAAAACGAAAATCCGAATAAACTTTCTACTCATAAAACATGGAAATGACTCGAAAGCACTTATAAATCCAACCTAACAATATCATCGATCTCACAGAAGAAGTTCTCATCGATTAGAAACTTCCTTTGATAACTGCATCTCTCCCATCACAAAATCATCTTCCTTCTGCAAATAGCCTTCTTAGATACGCTAAATAATATGTTGTCTGAAAGAAAATACAACAATAAACTAAATTTCCCTTCTTTTGAGTATTTCAAAGCAGTCAGTAAACTACCTCTTTTATTACACTGCAGAATAATCATATTAACTGGCACTGCAAGAGAAAATATCTCAAAATCAATTAACCAAATAATAGTAATCCCATCAAAATAATCAATCTTTTTTATTTCAAGAATAGTTTTCTCCCCTAAAGCTGTAAATAATCCTCATCAAAAAAAGCGATTATTTTGTGACATATCAGCTTTAGGAGCATAGACAAAATAGATCAACGAATTCTCTTATTTTATCTATGATTTTTTTTATATTTTGAAGATAATTCAGTTGTCCACCACACACACACACAAGTAGAAAAATAATTATTTCTTTTGTATTCTTGATGTAAAGATTGTAATTAAAATTATTTGATTGATGTTGCTATTATTTTTAATAGAGTTGATGCATCATTTGAGAAAGAGTTATTTCTGAAATTACAATTTAGTTAAATATAGGGGGGAATTCAAGCCAATTCAGCTGAATGGGATTGAATTTGAGAAAAAATAAAATTAGCGAAAAAAAACTGAAATCAAGGCATTTTATAATCTAATCAGGGTTTCTTTTCATACTTTGATTTATTTAGGATACTTGAGAATTCTTAATAACTCATAAAGAGAACTGAATTTAAACAAAAAACTCAATTTTTAGAATAATAATATCACCAAAACAAAAGCAAAACGAATTAGAGTCAAAAAGAAGAAAACAAGTATTTTACTCAACTATGAGTGCTCCTTTACCCAATGGAATAACCATCTAAGAAGAGATTTCATCCACTCCAAATGACAAAATCACATATTATCTCGCTCTTAACAGCAACAATGAGGTTTGTTGTCTCAAAAAATTCCACTGTTCTTCTTTAGACATAACGCAGATTACCCAGCGCATTTCTAAATTTAGAAAAATCAGTTAATTGTATTACTTCCAGAATTACTAATAATAATTTACATTAGATGATTACTTGTATGTGCTGACTTCAGAGCACTTCCCTTAAATTTGTGATGACGATGACTAAGATAACTTCGTAAAACTGCCTTTGACTTCAAGTTAAGCTCAAGAAATGCTGCAGGTGCTTTGTTAAATCTTTTTCTAGCTGCACTTCAATCTAATACCCCACCCAATGTAAAAATTAATAATACTATTTAAATAAACAATCCAAAGGAAAAGAGATGGGGGGGGGGGGAGAGAGAGGGTATTTAATGTTTAAAATTTTTTAAAGAAGTTTGATAATTAATCTAAAAAAAGAAGAAGAATCAATTACTTTACTCATTTCTGTGTGTATAATTTGTTTATTTTGTTGTTTTTAGAATCTCCTTGGAGAATATAGGTATCTCGTATACCAACGATAGGAAAGACGAATTCAAATACATATCCTTGCAAGATTATCTCTTTGAAAAATGTATCCTCCAGAATAATGACATTGATTTTGATGATCAATATCTCGCAGAGAATCCTAACCAAGGAAATCTTGAAAAATGTGATTTAGATCGAGATATGTATAATCTTGGAGCGTTGATGTATCGAATGCTCAAAGGGAAGTTCTATTAAGAAACATCAGACAGAAAAGAGGTAGACATATCCGATGATTGGAAAGATCTACTAAGTAAAATGCTCACCAGTGATAAAAACAAGAGAATAAAATGGAATGAAATAGGGCGTCACAGAGTGCTAACCAACTTAATGGAGTAGTCGGTGTTGCTGGATAAAACAAGAATGAGAGTGAAATTTACATAGGAAGATATCGATCTGTTCTATGAGAACAAACTTAAACCTACGATATTTAATGGAGAAGACATGGGAATATATCATATGTCGTTTATGGAGACTGACTATGATTTCGCAAAATCAGATGTTTATTAACATATGAGTGAGATTCAAGAGCTTGATGGCGATACTACCACTGATAGAAGATCAACTGACGCGTCCTTACCTCTGCATAATTCAGAATAGGAACAAAAATTTATTCTCGAGATCGAAGCTGAATAGAATAAATATCTTTTCTTAAAAGAAATCATCCATCTCTTATGCAAAACTGATTATTTCTTCTCCGATCTGGAGAATTGTGCTGAGCCTATTCTCATCAAGGGACTCCTGTAGCTAGCGTTGTTTCTCAACTATCGCCTGCTGAAGAATTTACATCAAAAATAATATCACAATTTCGATCAAAATTTCCTGGAATTATTCAGAGTCACCTAGAAAGCTAAAGATCTCGCAGAAATTATTTCGGAAGATTCAGAAATTCTAGAGACTCATTATATAGCGGCTTTAAAAGATTGTTCGAATTACTTCACGACTCCAGGGTAGTATCCAGTGTTTACTGATTTCTTCAATGCATTTAAAGACATTGATTTAGCCTTAAACTATCCAGTTGATCAGGATAATTAAGCTCTGGACGCATAGTCTCCTAAACACTCGAAGTTTATTTCAAATATGTTAAAGATATTCAATAAAAAATAATCAGCTATTGAGTAAGAAAAGATATTATTATTATTATTATCATCTTCTAGATTATTGATTTGAGTTTTGCTTTTTTTGTTTTAACAAAAAATAGAATTTAAATTTATGACACAGCATATTTCTAATACAATCATAACATAAGAATCAGCTCTAAGGTAGACTTTACAAAAAACTAAATGAACTCAATTGTAAGTTTATTGAGTCACCAATGGAAGTTATTGGATAATCTTAAAAATTCGACGAAATAGAATGTCAATAAGGATAAAATCGAATTTAAGTAGCTTCATGGAAGTCTAGAGCTTCTAAAATAAGAATTGACGCTTGAGGATGGAAAATATCCATTTTTTGAAAGAAGTTATCAATATCGGAAGAATGCACTGTATTATACTGATTTTTTACAATCTCTTGAATAATGAAATAACAATAGGGCTTCGAACTATTAGTTAACCAAAAAGTTTTCGAAATGTTTGAATTATTTAGATAATAAATATTTGTAGTTTTATATTTGAGAATTTAATCAATTATACTATTGAGAGAAGCGAAAAATTAATCGATATTTAAAATTTTTAGAGATATTTTTAAAGAAGTTAAGAAGAGTTATTCATATTTTTGGCTTAATATGCTCAATAAAGAGATTGGAACTTTTTTTAATTGTTTTTTCTTAATCACAAAAATTGTATTTCATTTATTTTGTCTATTTAATGATTAGTATTTCCTACAGAAAAAGACTACTTTTCTGATAAACATAGATAATAATGTGTTCTTAGTGAAATGATTCAATAATAGTGTTGAATTTGTTTGTTTATTAGAAAAACAAGAAAACAGATGATACATAATTCACAGTGGATTCTGTAAAGAAAAGAGATGGGATTCCTCAACAGATAAATTCAGCTACTTTTGCTCCACAATTAAATTCAAAATCTCATCAGCCTTTTCATCATCTCTAATTAACGTTTCCCAGCTG
>Ga0302271_10001733_pt1 | contig 20677 bp, 9 predicted proteins | sample III_Bog_N1_1_FD_198767 | JGI IMG/M metagenome (GOLD analysis project Ga0302271, IMG submission 198767) | Peat permafrost microbial communities from Stordalen Mire near Abisko, Sweden - III_Bog_N1_1 | ecosystem: Environmental > Terrestrial > Soil > Wetlands > Peat | place: Sweden: Abisko... | reverse complement strand
AGATAAGTTCTATTGTTTTTGTTTCTTATTGTGTAATAAGCTCTCTTCTTGTTATTGTTAGGTGTAAAGAACCAATAATATGCCATTTTGTCTTTTCCTTTAACTTATCTATTTAGCACTTATTTCAAGTGAAATCCCCCTCTGAGTCCAACATATTCCTTAACAATATCAATTTGATTTAGGAGATAATAATATTCTTAATTTTTTTAATCTTTTAGGATTTACCTTAACATATTTTCTGCCTGATTTATTTGTTTTTTAAAATTAATAATTTTAGTACATGATATCCACACATAATATTGAAAAAGCAAGTTAATTAGTCATAAAGTATAAGAAAGATAGGAAAAAGCTATTTAAAAATAGCTCTTTAGGAATATGGGATATTTCAAAGTGAAATTAAGAGTGACCGAATATCAATCAATCTGTAAAGTTAGGAGAATAAAGAGAAGGAGGGGGTGATTAGTTGAGGGATTAATTCAGATGAAAGACTACTATTGAGAAGTCCTTCAAGCAGAGTTTTTTAATGATAAAGTTGGACTCACAGTTGGATCAGGTGCTAATTTAAAATAACGTAAGCCAAATTGAGTCAAAATCAGAATAATTAATTACCTTATGCTTTAAGTTATTTAAGATCAATGTCCATATTATTGGAGTGTTAGATAACTGGGTGAGGCCCATTGATAAGAGATTTGAAAGGAGCTTTCATTTGTTTCTTCTTCAGGGATTCCCAATTTGTTTTCATGAACCAAGGATGTTTTTTAATCTAATCAATTCCTTTTGAGCCCAGTCGTCTGCTCGGGTTAATTGTTAGAAGTCCTTCAAGTAGACTCTTTAGCTAAGGAGAAATAGTGAAGGGGTAGGCGACCTAACCTAACTTAATTTTATTAAATATTTCTTCTTGATTGTTTCCCTAGAAAGGAGTGTGGCCTGTTTTTAAAGAAAGTAATGCGAATTCAATATCAGTAAAAAGAAATTGTTAATTTGATTATTTCAGATTTTCCAAGCGAGTTACTTGAACGAAAATTATTGGGGGGAAAATAACAAAAAATAGAAGAAAAGATAATCGGTTCCTATTGATTTTGAAAAATCTTGTAGAAAATAAGTAGATTAGATTACCTGTAATCATTTCGTAGATGAAGATACCTAGAGACCAATGATCTGTACCTTTTCCATAGCCTGATTGAAATAGCATCTCTGGTGAGACATATTCAGGAGTGCCGCAAAGCTTTGTGAGAGTTGGTGCGACAACGTTAAGCTCAGAAAGTCCGAAATCTGTTAGCTTGATGTAACCATTTTTATCAAGAAGAACGTTCTCTGGCTTGAGACTGTTAGTTCAGATGGGAAAAAAAAAGCGAATTCAAAAATCTGATAGTAAAAAATACAATAAATGAATATGTACTCTCTATAAATGATGTCTTAGGAATGCATGTACTCCATAGCAAGAAGCACCTGACTCGCATAGAATCTAGCTCTGAATAATAAAATCAAGTCAAATAACTGAATAAATATTGAAAAGACATATTCAGAAGCAATATTTTTTGGCTCCAATTAGCGATAAATTCAGCGAATAACAATAATAATCCTTACGAATCCTCAGAAATATGACCACGTTTCTAGATGATTTCAAAGAGTTCCCCTCCTGCCAAGTATTCCAAGACAAAGAATGAGCCCGTTTAGTCCTTGAAGAAATCATGAATCTACACAATAAAGGGACACTCTTTACACTTCTCTAACACTTGCTTTTCGGTCTACACAGAAGAGAGTTTCGACTTTTCAGCATCCTTGTTCTTCACAATTTTAATTGCAATCTCTTCCTAAGACTAATCATCTTTCTTGGTGGCTAAGAAAACATCTCCATAAGTGCCCTCACCAATTTGTTTGATTATCTTGTAGTTCTTTGAGATCCATTGAGATCTGCGAGCGTCAAGAGCTTCCATGAATGAGAAGTTGTGTTTTGATTGAGAGAGAGAATTGGTGTTTGAATTCAGATAACAGAAATAGATGTTAGATAAAACTGAAAAAAGAATATTGTTTTGATTTTAATATTATTATATCAGTATTAGCGTATTTTCTTGAGATCTTGTTCCTCAGGAAAAATATTAAGGCAAGATCGAATAGAAACTGAATCATTTCTTACAGATAATTAGCAACATACATTCTAGTCAATATTAATGAGTTAGATGTAAAATCTTAATAATCCCCAATCAATATGACATCTTAATTTTTCAGTCGTCCTTCGATAGCACGTATTAATACCGCATTGAAATAACTAGACAAACTATTATCTGAGCTTCAATATGAATTCAACAATCGAAAGAAGAACATACAGATGAATTGGAATGCATATTAATGCTTGAGCTATCCTTTTTAAATCTGCTTCTAGCTATCATAGTTAATATTTCTTAAAAGGTAAGCAAAGTGTTTAAATTACTTCTCTGACCAGAAGGAACGAAGAGGTAAAGAAGATATGATCGTCTTTTAATCTAAAAACAAATGATTTAGAAAAATAATCAATATTAAGTTTTCTCATTACGTCATAGGCTATTACAAGAGTATCTCTAGAGAACTATTAGGTAATTAGTGCGTGAATATAGCAATGTTTAACTTTGTTTTACTAATCTTAATTTAATGAATTATATTCCAATGGTTCAAATTATTTATGATAATAATCATGAATCTTCGTAAATTTGTGAAATGTATTAAGCCACTCGAATAGACTCTAGCAATATGGATGGCTCAGCTGAATTAGTTGTTTTCTATTCCCACTAATTTCAAATAAAACCACTTTTTTCTAGAACTTTTAAAGTACTATGCTTTTCTATCTGTCAAATAATTTGGATGAAAAATGAAGGGTTTTCTCATGAAAATATTTAGAAGTATAAATAATGAAATATTTCTGAAATTGCGTATCATTGGATTACTTATTTAAACAGTTGACCTTGTTATTTAATAATCACCCAGTAGGTCTAATTCAAAAAAATTGCATGAAATCTATCATGAAAAGTGATAATTGACTATCAACGACTTTGAGACTTAAAAATACAATTTGGTTTATTGTATCTATTCTTTGTTAAACATGGTTTTATCTTTGTGAATTTAAGTAAATTGATAGATTCACATTCCTTTTATTTAGGGCAATACTTTTATCTGTAAAGAATATCAAAACTGACATTTTTCAACATGGAAGTGAAAGCAAAAAGTATGAGCCACTTGCTAATGAAGATGCAAACTGAGTGATCATAGAAATAATCAATTATGAAAATTTAAATGATTCAATGAAAGTTAAGGTTAGCGAAGAAAAAATATGGAACTTTAAGGAACAATCAATGGAAAAGATAAAACGAATGAAATTGGGGGATAGGGGGAGGAGGAAATCATAATGTGTGCTGAAAAAAAGAACACTTTAGACATTTTTAACTTCTATTTACTTTTTTTTATTTTTTCAATATCAAATTGAACTGGAAAATACTTTATTTTTCAAGTTATTATTCAATGAATGATAAAGATCAGGAAAATAAAAGAGACTGAATAGCATTAATGAAAATATTTAGAGATGAGTTATTTTAATAAATTGAAATACTATTAAAATAGTTAGATTACTCAGAGAAAGAACATATAAAAAATCAAAAGTTAATATCTTTAAGAATAAAGTAAAAATAGAGTAAAATAAGAATCTCAATGGCTAAAGCAGCACTTATCTTTTAAATTATCAACGTTTGCCTAGGGTAACTATTACTTATTGCATTTCCCTCAGAAAGCTTCTCAGGGATATATTACAATATGCTAATAATTCTTTACAGCATATTTTTAGCATTCATTGGAGTTTGGAGAATAGTATCTCTTAAGATCTTCACATCTCTGGGAGCGAACTTCTTCTAAATTTTCATGCCCTTCTTCCTCATGTACTTTCTAAATTACTTTTGAAATCTTCTCATTTCTGTAGATTGAGAGAGACACTCATAAAACATCTCATCATTCATGAAATAAGTTGTTGATTCATATTTTATGACTTAGATTGTTTGGAGCATTGATAATTATCGCTGAGCTAAAGAAGGATTTCGGTAATGAATACTGCAAATTCATCCGTACTTTCATGGGCAGAGGAATCTTCTACCTCTTGTAAGTTATATCTATTTAAATGATTTGATTAATAATTGTGTTTTAGCCTGGCTTCTCTTTCTGTGTACTAAGTTAAAGACGAATCCAGCGATACCTTAGGTTACGTTTACGGGCTCATTCTGCTTATTTTCGGAATTATCTACATGATATTCCACTGCTTCAGTGTAATATTACTCATGCTTTAATAACTTTTTCTAACCTTTCTATTTTTTGTTGGGACTCGACAGCCCTCAGGAACCCTAGGAGAAATCAAAGAAAGTAAGACTATCCTTATAAAAACCTAAGACATTTTCAATGTTAATATCTTTAATTTCAATTAGGTCTCATATGAGCAAAGATAAAACAGAGACTATCTATACAAATCAAGAAGAGAAAACAAACCATAATAAAAAACATAACAAAAATCAAGACCCACCCACCTTTATTTTGCATGTGCTCTAAGCAGATTCATTCTATGCTTGTTAAACCCTCAACAGCTATCATATATCCTAACAATTTATTATCCTTAAATTAACCTAAAAGAACTACTTGTTTTATTTTTTTTCTTAAGATTTTCTTTTGATTACAAGAAAGAAATAAATATTTCAAAAAAAGAAGGATAAAAAATATTCAATATCTGCTTAATTTATTTAATTATCCCTTTCTTCCTTTGTTTATGCTTCTCTTCCGGTTGATTAGCTGATTAATTTAGTCACACCAGCAGACTCCCCGATATGGACTAACACCTTGATTTCAGAATAAAAAAATCAATCTCTCTAAAACATTATTAATTAAAATATCTTTTTTTGCACTTTTCATCACAGATCTTATTTTCAGAAAATGGCTCGTAACAAAATATTACTCTTCTTTGATTTGATTTCTCTTTTTAGTGTTATGTTTCTGACACATTGTTGATTCTGAACCAAATAGTCTACGATTTCTGCTCGATAGTGAACTTCCTTGGTGCTGTATTCTTCGTAATCCTAGCGATCATATTATCGACAGGATATACATTCACAGACTGGAAACCAGACAGTTAAAGTAGTTCAGAAACAGCATGCTTCATCTCTGCTGCAGTAATAAAGTGATAAGGAACACCTTTATGTTAAATAACTTTGTTCCCTTTGAACTTTGCTAGATTCATGGTGGCTTCTTTGTGCTTTGCTTGGTATGGAAGTACTTCAAAGAACGTCAACTTGCAAGAGAAGAAAGTCAACTGAAATCAAGAGGATTTAAATAATTTGGTGAAGATGATGAACCTTCTCAAGAATATGGTCAACCTAGTAGAGATGGTTCAAGTCAACCAAGCAGAGATCCTTCAGGTCCACAGGGATATGTCGAATCCATTAACAGCTGATCAAATGGATATAAATGTGTCTGCAATAAACTAAAAGTTTTATGAGTTATTTTGGATTGTTGTTTTTGTTGTAATTATTGCTATGAAAAGGACACAAAATATATTATAAAATGACACCAAATATATCATAAAATGCAGGTGCATGTGTGTGAGAGTGTGTGTTTGTATAATAATTATTTTTGGATCTTGAAAAGAATCAAAAATATACTTTGATTATGCGGATAATCTCCTAGAAGAAGAAAGTTCTTTTGTTTCTTGTGAGAAACACAGGAATCAAACTAGTAGCTTGATTTCCTTCTTCTATGAGGAGTCTAAAAAGGAAAATAAATCAAACTAAGGAAGAGGGGAGAGTTTATTGTAAGATTAAATATTTTAGTTTGCAAAACTACTACTTTTGGCAATTATTTTATTAAATTTTTTGAATAATATTTTAAGTCAGTTTATGAATATTTTGGAGCCATTAGTGGCAGTAATTGCAAGATAAATTAGATTAAATGCAAGATTTTACTAAAAATAACAAAAAATACCTGATTTTCATAATACTAAACTAGATGATTACTGCAAATTAATAAATTAGCTATTAATAAACCTAACTTATTTATTTTTATGTGAAGGGGATACTCGTTACTTTTAAGTTGTTTGAAGATGCCTTTGTATCTCCCACACACACACAAAATATGCATCGATTTAATATTAATTCAACAAGTAACTCAAACGATAAATCACCTCCAAGAAGATCAATAACTTCAGTCGCCATAATAAGGCAGAAAAATTAAAAAAATTACTTGCTCAAGAATCAATCAGAATGTCTTAAGCCAATTCACATCGGCATACTTCATTAGAAGTTGATTTTTTCATTTGTTCTCAAGACAATTATTATGCTAAATGACTTCCTTGTCATTTCATCGACGATAATGATGGTTTGATTTGTGTTTTTTAGGAGATTCTTCGAGTGCTTCGAAAAGACAGAGATGAACGAACAAAGGAGGATTTGAAGATGCTTAGGATGTATTTGAAAGGGTATCAGCTGTTTAAGGAATTGGAATTGACATTTCCAGAGTAATAGCTGATTATGCTGTTGAGGGAAATGAAATGCTAAGTTAGAAGGAAAGTATTGTAAAAGTTAAATGCAGTTGAGGACTATTAGTTTATTCTTAAAGGGAATAATCGAATTAGTACAGGAAAGTCAATGGAATTTAGTGAGAATGATAGCAGAGTGTTGAGCATTGAGGATGGCAAGGAGAATAGCAATGAATCTATGGTTAGTAGTTGTATTGTTGCAGGGTAGGAGTAGAATCTAGGGAAGACAGCAATGACCGCAAGCATTGCAAATAAGTTTCTAGATGGTGATTCAGGTGAGAACGTATGGATGGCTATTCTCAGCAAAGAATCGATGAAAAATGTTGCTGAAAAATATTAAAAAATGCTATGCGAAGAATAGATCGTTTTCTTAAGATAAATGCCATTTCTAGCTGACTGGAGCAAGATCTTACTTACTAATCTCCTCTCAACGATGAAGACGCGCATTTTCATAAAAAACTAGCATGCTTTCAAGCAAGGTGATACAGTGTAATACATTTATCTTGTTAAATCTGGAGAGTTCGAAGTAAACAACAATTTTAAGAAATAAACTTATCAAAAGTGGAAGCATTTGATACTATTTTGTAATGTTTTTTTTCGAATCTGATTTTGGAAGGTATTCTAGGAAATCGAAGCTGATCCAGAATAACCAAAGCTTCCAAGCGATGAATTCATACAAGATCTATAAGAAGTATTCGAAACATACAATGAACTTAATCTCTCCGTCGCACGCAATCGCAACACTTCAACGAAAAAGAATCAAAGAGTAGAAAAGTTTGTTCATATTGGTTTTACAAATAAATTCAATTTCTTAGTGTCTTCCATTTCTCTGATTATTGTCTCTTTGCTCCATAAAAAGGTAGCTGTGCTCTCTGCTGGTGAGAGCTTCGGACTTAAGGAAATCGCAGAAGAATTAGAATTCAGAGAGACTTCAGTGGTTTGCAGTAGTGTTAATGCTGAGGTGTTGCTACTCGAGAAGAAAGTGTATTTTTAAAGTATAGTTGATAAACTAACTTATGAAGATCTCAAAACGGAAAGTAATCTACGAGAAAACTGGAGGAACTAGAAATTGCATTCATCGAAGGGAGTCTTCGAGAACTCTAATTTGAGAAAGTTTCAAATACAAACAAACAATTCCAAAAATACCCTTCCAACATGTCTGAATAACGCTGAAATCAAATAAATCATCCGAAAACAGTCAGCAATTCAGTAGCATTTGCAGGGGAGCAGCAATAATTCAAATTCTACACTTATTTCTAAGTCATTAAATGTGACATTAACACCACAATATGCTTCAAAATCACTCAAAACTCCAATGCCATAAAAACCATGCGAAACATCTAATCATCAACCCCAACATTCTTTAGAAACAATACCCTCCGATCTAGACAACTTACCTAAAACCGACAGAAGCAGAAAAGATCCTTAAATCTCTCGATGTTCTCTTTCTCCTGGATTGGAGATTGAATTTGTGGAAGAAAAAGCAAGCCCAAATAAAAATGAACTCAAATAAGCGCATACATTAAAAGGCATTTAGAATTCCAGCAGTAGTAGCCTTCTTTTAAGGCCATTAGAAACACCAGAGAATACTTTATTCTAAAGGCGAGAGAATCTAGCTGTGCTGAACAGATACAACTTTATCAAAAACAAGAATACCAATAGCAACTAGATTTAGTTCAGTATTTCTCATTCTAACAAAGATAGACAGCTCAAAGAAACAAGAAATAAGTAGCTCAAGAACTCTAATTCAATACATCGAAATAAAGCGAATAGCATCAACAAGCAAAATAACATAATTACTTCGCAAAACTAGGAGAATCAACATACTGATAATTCGCAAAATACCAATAACTAGATTAGCTAAGGGGTGAAAGACAAGGAGTTAAAAGGAATTCTAACTAAGGACGATTTGACTATTCGTTTCTAGCAGATGGTGAATATTGAAGAAGAGATGTTCGAAGCTTAGTAATAATAGCTTCACAGTGGGAATGTAACACCATTAGGTGCAGGTAATTCAACCACACCATCTACACTGAATTAAACACTAAAATGCTTCTAAAAAGACTTCTAATCAGCTGAGAATAAATTCCATAAGATGGCACTGTTAGAGTCCTTATCGCAGAGAGATTAGTTTGATAGGATATACACTTCAAAGAAGGCATTTGCGGATAGGATTGTTTAAAGAGTTTAAACTGCTCGATCATCGGATTAGTTGAGATATCCTAAATAATATTTTAACATCTTTTCACCGAGGGAATCCACTGATTGTACACCTTCGAATGTAACTCGGTAATTGCACTTTTCACATGTAAACACACCGTAGGCGAAGAAGAATTAGTTTCAGAAGAAATATTTTCTAAGAAATCTCAAAACAAAGAAAGAACAAGGAGAAGAAGACAAGAATAAATAGGTGTTCACATCAGCTACTTCGTTGAGATTCAAGACAGAAGTAGAAGAAGGAGGAGGAATTATATAAGAACAATCCCTTAAATCAAGCCCAAATGAGCGAATTATCACTGAATCTACGAACAATGAAGAACGAGTTTTTAACATATCCAATGAAAATCACTGCATTAGCTGGAATGATAACAAACAAACAACAAATCAAGGAATCAGTGAATCAGAGCAATTTGAAAAGGATCATTTAACTAATCACTTAACTGAGTCTGTTCGATCTCTAAATAGTTTGAGCACTTCATCTAGGTTAAACAACAACAGCACTAACAATCTTTGCAATACCAAATCAGAAATACTAAACAAAAAGAACAAAATTGAATTAGTTTTCAATTCGACAAAGTCATCGTCCATTCAAAATGGCAAAAAACTCAAAAATGAAGAGAACAATTACTCTAACCAAGGGAATAACTGCAGTCTTAAAATCGAACAGCGGAAATCATACACAGCATTGTAAAGTTTAGATTCATCAGATTACAATTTCTTTTTCAGCTCCAAAGAAGACTAGCATCATCAATCAGCGGTAATTACACCCTCATCAAAAGGTAACAGTAATAAGTTTATTAAGCAGTCACTGAAACAGACAACATAAGACGAACCTAAATACCAAAAATAGTTACAAAAACAATAAACTACCATAATTGCAGGTTAGCAAGGAGAATAGCAAAGTTAATAGAATACACCATTACTCTCCCATGCTTTATCTTCACTTTAATTTAGCTCCCCAGAGTAGACTCCATCTGAGACAATTCAAACATCGCAATAATAATTATCTTCGTTTAATAGATTATTATTTCATTCTCCTTACTAGCAATCTCCTGTGTTCTCACCAACTTAGCTGTCATCATATTAATCAGGAGTAGAGTAGTAATATCAACGAAAAGAAGGATCTTAAATATATGAAGAAAGGTAGTTAACTAATTCACAAGGATAAGAGTAAGAACTAAAACAGAAGAAATAGAAAGGTATGCGCAGAGAATTTTTAAAATAACTACTGAGTCGAGGAAAAGATGAATAATTCTAATAATAAAAATAATAATATTAGTATAAAACAACTTAATCTTATTAATAACTTGAATTGAATAGCTAGTTATTGACATCTTCAACACCTAGACAGCTAGTATTTAGCTATATTCATTCGCCTAAGAATACAACATCAAAGCATTCTTTCTTGTGAGTAATATTACAATTATCATTCAAATTTACTAACAATTCTACATATTTATTTATTTATATTTTTCATCAAAAGAATATACTAATTAGCAGTCATTTTTCTTGTTAAAATTAATAATTATCTCTTCGGTTAACAGAAATCAAGTAACTCTTTGCAACTTACATATATGTTGAAAAATTAATGAATTTGCTCTCTCTCTTTTTGTTGTTGTTGATTCAATTCCGTTGATAAATTGTCTGATTTATTGTAAATATCATTTTCATTGTATTTCTCTTTGGTAAAAAGGATTTAGATATTAGTCTTTCATAACTCTCAAACGAGAGAGAGAGAAGTACTATGCAACTATTAACTATTTTTGTTAAATACATCAATAAACCAATGTGTTGATTTAACAGAGAATTCAATTGATTTGTAGCATTGTTTTGGGATGTTTAAATAGCCTAATAAACAACAAGACATGCAAGAGATTTTCTGCACATGCAAACACGAAAACAAAAGAACATCTGCATTAAAATAACCATCTTGTTCAGTAGATTTTTAGTTTAGTTCTTCTCCAGTTTCTTCTCTTAGAGTTGTACCTGGATTTATGAAAATACAAATGTCAACTCATTGCTGTGGGAAATCAAGGCAAATTCCATCAATAATCGATGGACAAATAAATGAATGCTAATGTTCCCCTTTTTCGTTAGCTAAAACCATATGAATATATTTTTACTTGATGTTGTTGTCAGTCTTGTATCTGTACCAGTTTGGCAGAGGTCTGTTCTGCTTGATGAGACGGCCGAACCGTTTCTTCATAATCAAAGTCTTGTGTGCGCCCTATTTGAATTTTCAAAACAAAAAGCACACTCTTGTTAGACCAACTCAATTGAAAAAAAACAAAAAGCACCATACCATTTGACTCCTTTAATTTTGTATTTTCCTTTCCTTTTGATTTTTCTTTTAATCAGCAGAGAATATCGAAGATTGTCTCTCTCCCCCTGCCCTTCTACTTCAGCTCTTCCTCCCCGAATGACTTTCCCTTAATTTAGCTTCTTTTTTGATAAGAACACAAACACAAGATTCTTCAAAAGAGACAAGTGTAGATTCATGTAGAAAGAGTTTCTTATTTTTTTTTCTTCTTAAATATTGCTCCATTAATACAGACTCAAGATGATATGAAAATGAATATCCTCTGTTTTCGATTCTTTGAAAAGCATCAACAATATAATATATTTGATGGAGATTGAAATTGCGAGAAAAGAACAGGAGAGTGGAATAGACATATATATTTGAAATAAAACCAAAAAGAACAATATGAGCTAGTTGCTAGGAAGATAGAGCAATATGGATAAGACAGACTATTAGGAAATCAAGGGAGAACAAATAGATTTAGATGTCTCTGCTGAAAATGACTAATAATAATAAAATATTCAACTTGAGGATTAAGATGAGCAATCATAATAACAAAGAATGTTAGCTGATTATTATCCTGATTCGGTATCAACAGCAGCGTCACATTTGGAGATTTCAAATCCTCCTCCTTTCTTTGGAAAATGCTTGGTTTTCAGCTTGGATACCTTCAACCTACCTCGATTCACTCTTGGGCCAGATTGTAAGAAGAACATAACTCTTTTCTTTGTTTTTTTCTTCTTCTTTTTTTACTCATAAACCCATTTGATTCAACAACAATTTGAGCCTTTCTAATTGTCTTTAGTGTTTCTGAATAACCTCCTTTTATTTCCCTAAGGGCCTATGTTTGTTTGTGCATGGAGTATGTTTGCAATTGCCGATTATTTCTTGATAAAAATGGCAATATAACTTGACAATGACGCATTCTGGTCAATATTTACAATTTTGATAAGCGTGCTCTAGATTCTAAGCTATTTGATAACTGCAGTACTAAATCCAGGGATAGCGCATAGCAGAGATATGGAAACTCATAAAATACATCAAATAAAGGATTTGACAGAATTAAAATCAGAAAGATTATGTTAGACTTGTTTAATCTTGAAGGACAGCTGGACACATCATTGCGATATCTGCGATGTGTGCATTCGAGGGTATGATCATCATTGCCCGTGGATTGGGAAATGCATAGGAAAGAGAAACATGATATTTTTCAAAATATTTTTAGCAACCACATTAGTTTTTATGGTAAACGGATTTATCTTGACAATTACGACATTGTTACCATTAGTTAAAACACCAGTAAGAGGGTAAGGTTAGAATAATGATTAGAATAGCAGAATCTAGAATAGTTCTTGACAAAAGAATATGGTTAATATGCATCTTTAGGAGGATTAAACTTATCAAAAAAACGAAAATACTATGTGATATTATGATAGAAAATACAGATTTTCTTTGCAAAATATGTAGAATATTTGTCATTTAGCATCTTTCTTTAGTTCTGTTCCAGCAGGTTGGGCAGCATTTGAAGGAATGATAGGAGGTTCTCCACTTTAATGTTATTGTTATGTGTTTTCATCATGATCTTCATCTTCAATCTTATCTTTCTCAAAGAAATCAGGAGGAGGGAGGGGTATTTTAAGTCTTTCTTTGTTTTTCAGGCAAAATAGAGCAATAAACGCAATGGGATCTTGTGGTCTCTCTAGGTCGCAGATCCGTAATGCCTGAATAACAAACATTTTCAAAAGAACTATTATTTCCTTGAATCTCAAAGATACAAACATTTGATTGGATAAAAGCTAAGGGAAAAGCTTCAAAATATCTTTTTGTTTAACTGGATTCAAGAGAGGAAGAATGGTTTTTCGAAGATAAACATCAGCCTCTGATTCTTGTAGAATTTGAAAATCCGACTTTTTAGCAATAGGGTTTGGTTATTGTTGGTCTTCCACATCTACAAGAGGTAACTACTTTTCAATTCTTTCTATTTCTTCTGCCCTAGCTTTCTCGCAGATATCGATAGATTTTAAGAAGAAATCTGGATCCTTTATGGCTTCAACTCTGTCAACTTTCACTATGAATCTAAAAAATGTCTTTTTAGTTCCTTAATTTAACTGAAGTTTTGCTTTGAAAATACTTGTTTATCGATCTCGAAGGGGATATTGGATTCCCTGTGATAAGATCTCTCACATCGACTATGTTTTCATCATCACTGCTTCAAACAAATACTCATCAATTCATTTTAATATTGGTTGTTAGTCAAAGAAGAATTTGTAATTCCATTACGCAGATTCCCAATCATCAAAGAAAATATGCTGAGTTAGATAGTCAGTTTGGTCTAATATCAATGGCTTAGCATAGGATACACTGAAATTATTGTTTTTCCAAGCCAAATAATCGTCTTAAATGCTCAGTGCGCATGTCTAAAAAAGTATCCAAAAATACTCAGAATACAGCAATCAATCAAAAAAGCTGAAAAAGCAAAGGAATGATATCAAATTTTACCTCTTTAAGCATTTCTGCGATAAGAGCATGTATCTAATGGTGACCTTTCAAGATTTTTACAGTTCCAGCTTTGATTTCTTAAGCATAAAAATCTACTAACGGCTGAGCTGGCTGCTTAGATCGCTTCGATGTTCCAAGAACAAGCTCAGTATTAGCAGTATCCCCTGAATTATTCCGATAGAGAACCCCTGAATGCAGCCCTTTAATCTTGAAAGATTTGTTGTTTTTTGAACCATCAAATTTCGCAATGGGCATATTGTTTCTCCCGTTAAAGCAGGGATGTTCTCCAGCACAGAATGCATTAATTTCCCTGTTGACATTGAGTTGATCTTCACCAAAAGTACGAAATACTACACTGAATTCTCTTTTTTGCTTTTTTAAGCTTATTATCGTGCGGAAGAACGACGGGATTATGTTGTAGAAGCCGTCACTAAGTAAATCAATAATTTTTTCTTCTTCAGAACTGACAGCATAACCAGCCTAACCTGTTTCTTCTTCATGTTCAGCTCGCGCCTAGAAAAATCAAGCAAATTATGATCTTCCATGTTATTTCCCCCTTCCTTACCAATTCATTTTTGATATATTCTCCAACTAACTTTGGCAGGGTAATTGACTTAAGCATTCGATCGTATTCTGGTTTCAGTTTTATCCCTGGACCACCTGTTTTGACAAGATTGAGATAAAACGTGTTTCTAGTTAGCCTATTTTATTTTTTGCAAATTTAAACATCTCCATCATTATTACACTTCATACATCTTGAAACATTATGTAATTACTTCATTTGTTTGTTGAATTTCTCTCTGTTTTCAGCGTCTGGATCATCTTTATCAGTCTTGAGAGGATACAGCGATTCAATGTATGATAAATAATCGATCACGTCTTTCTCAGGTTGGACATTCGAAAAGTGATTGAAATCTATTTTAACATAAAATCATTGTAACTTTCATTCATACACTCACAATAATGATATCTAATCACGATTCTTGCTTGTTTAATTTTACATAACTTCCATACGACTGGTGATTTCTCATCTTTCTGTTCTAACCTTCCCCAAGCTTGACCAGCTAAGATCTAGTGAAACTAAACAGAACGACATATTCAAAATCAGCTGTAGTCACATTTTCTCACAATAGAAATATCATCCTAAATATTTATACATACATGTTCCTCTTTGGATAGGTTCTGAGCTGAATCTTGTAGAAGAATTGTCTTGTCGAGATCAAAATACAAGATAAGCTTCTTATTAGGTGGTTTGTTTTCTTCCTTCTTGCTCATATTTTTCCACAATGTTGTCGATTTTGATGATTCCGAAAAGACTTCAATGATTTTTAGATATTATTATTATTATCTACAAACTCTCTTTCTAGGATTGTTAATTCAGTTTCAAATAACCCATTAAGCACATAAAAAACATCAACAGTCCTTTTTTTTATTAATATCAATATCTTCTTCTTGCTTTTTGTTCATCAAATAATCACTACTACCAAAAATAATTCATTTTCTTTGTTTTTACCCTCATCTAAAAGGAATACAATAGGTTTATTTTTTGCCTTAATTTAAACAGTCTAAACTAGCTAAAAATGTCTGTTTTTTCTTAGAAATACAAGAAAATATTATTTTTGTTGTGAATAAAATACTAATTCTGCACAAACTCATATTTATCTCATTTTTTGCATTGAAGAAATAGAGAAAGAATATTAAGAATAGCTGATCAGGGTAAATCTATGTGATACTGCTAAGCATAATAGCATTAACAAAACAATCCCATTAAATTAAGAAATAAATTAAAACCTAATAAAAATCAAGCCATTCACCCTCTAAAATCAACCAGCTAGAAGAAAAACAAAACACAAAAAAGATCAAATGGGAGCAATTCTTATCGGTTCACTTATCTACTTAGCAATCGCTGTTATCGGATGCGCTATCTTCGGAACGATTGCTAGAACTAAAACTACAGATGTCTCCGCTAAAAGCTCCAATTTTTGGTAAAGCAATTTGTGGTTTTTAGTTAATGATAAAATCAAATGTCCTTAATATTTTTGTTTTGATTTAACATTTTTCTATTAAAGCACTGCAATTTTCTCAGTGATTCTCGGAACAATCTGCATGTGGATGATGTGGGTATCTGCGTACATGCACTAGATGCATCCGATCATCTTCCCTTAGATCAACGGCTCAAATAATTGATCAAGATAAAAGATCAATTTTATTTATGATTTCTAGATTAAAGAAATGAGATTTATTCCTTCATTGAGACAAACAAGGTGACGAAGAGGAAGATTAGAAAAATAGTATTTATGTTCTCTGTTTGTTTTTGTTTATTTTTTTTGCTTTGAATGAAAATATTGCCTAAAATAACTTGAAATTATCTCATAAAAACACTAGATCAATTGGAATTATGTTTTTTCGAGAAATAAAAGATATTTTTTAAAGCCACTCAGAACATGCTTTGGGTAATTACAAAATATGGTTTTAAAATGATTTTAGTAAGAATTTACATATTTATCACTAATACTTATCTATTGCATTTCAGATTCTCTTTGAGAAATAGCAATTTAAGAATAAGCCAATCGAATATATTGTATCTTTTTGACAATGATATCTTTTAAAAGAAACTTAACAACTTTCGAAGATACAAACACATCTATTTTTTTGTTTGGAAAAAGCTTATCCAACATAGACTAACTGCTTACTAAAATTTTCATAGAAATTCTTTGAGAAAAAGAGATTAATACATTCATTTTTAGAAGAAAAATATTATTTTAAAAAAATAGAGATGCTTAAAATAGTCTGAAATAATTTCAATATTATCGTTGAATAGTATGCTAATTATTCACTGCAGAAGTCGTAAAAAGTGATTGCTTTCTTAGTATATCATCAAGCTATCTTGCCATATCCAAATGCAATCGTGTATTCTCCGTTTCTAATTTTGAGTTTTAAGCAATTAATTACTTCACCTGCTATTGTATTCTCTCAGCTTTCTTCTATTCTCTAATTCTCTCTTATGCAATTTCATTCTTTAAGCTATCCAATTCAGTTCGCAACTAAAGCACGTACAAATTACTCTCAACTCTATCTTATTTATCTTCTTTATGCTTTTATCCCAGATATTTCTTCAATTAGCTCTCAGCTTGACTTGCTCGCTCATTAATCGCAGTTAACTGATTCTCATAATCTTCTTGAATTCTCTTCCAATCTCTCTCTCGCTCGTTTAGAATTCTTTCCAAGTTGGTTCTGCTTTCATTCAATTATTCCTAATACTTCACTTAATTTTGCTATTAAACTTATTCCCCTAGTTCTATTTGCTTTTCAAGAGTTCTAGATCTCGCAGTTATTTGATTACTCTGTTGCTCCATTTTGATCTTTTCAATCATAACTTACTATTCCATTCGTGCCTTTTCGGATAGCAATTCTTGCTGTATTTTGATTCTTTCAAGTTGTAACTGCTCCTCCATCATTTTCTAAACATTTTCTACTCCCTTTTTGAGCTGCTCGTTACTACGTATTCCTTCCATTAGCTCTCTTTCTTTTTGTTTCAATTAAGTTCTGCACTCAACCACTGCTTCTTCTGAGATCTGTAACTTCTATGAAAGCTCTGAGATTTCAATCTCTTATCCTGAAATCTCAAGTAGTCAAAATACAATCAATCTCAGCATCATTATCATCAAAACCATGCACATAAATCCAATCTTCTTACTTGTCTTTTCAATTAATTATTCTCAACTGAAACAGCTTAAAACGCTCTTTCTGCAGCTTCACTATCTTCCCTGAACGATCTAATATGTGCATCAGTCTATTATTTCACTGTTTTCGCTCCTTCAATCAGTTTTTCAATTTAATCTGACTAAAACGCTGTCATTTTCTCATATCTCCCTTTATCAGCTTAACTCTCTCTCCTTGCTTCTTCAATTTGTTTCTTAATTCTATCTCTTTCTCTGCTTAATTCTGCATTCTCTTCAGCAATCTATTTTTTTTGAAAATAGATCAAAATATGATCACTAAATGTCAAACAAACTAAAAAGGCAAAATACCAAAAAATAACATAATTCTCTTACAATCAGCAGTTTTAAAGTTGCCTCTTCCAATCTATCTAATTTCTCTCCAGATTATTACTTGAATGCCTCTCGCTCTTGAAGCATAGCCTTTCGCTCTTGAATAAGTGCTTCTTTCTCATTTTTCAACTGTTTTGGTTTATCATTTTCATACAACGAATTTTTTTCAAAAAAAACTTTCATTACCTAAAGAATTTTATTCAAACTGGATGTGGATTCCCTTTCGAAATCTTCATATAATGATTTCAATTCCTCAGCAACACCATTCTATTCCTTTTATCGTTCTGCTAGCTTCTCTTCAAAATGGAGTTGTTATTCTCTGCATTCTTTGAGTTAATTCAGCATATCGTTGTTAGTTTCAGCTAATGTTTAGTTTGACTCTCTCAAATTCTTTGCTTCATCTTCGGCCTTAATTTTTAACGAACAAAGAGAGAGAGAGAATATTGTTGTAGTCATTCTATACAAGAAATCAAATTCTCATAGAACTCCCTTTTTCTTTTATTCATCTTTACCTTTGCAAGGAGAAGTGCAATATGTCTATTTTCTTCTTCTAATTTCTCCATAGTCGATTGTAAACCAGTGTCATCTTTGAATTTGATTCTTAGAAGTTCTTATCTCAACCTTCCATTCTCATACTTCGCAACATTTTCTAAATTATCTTCTGCTTCTCCATTCTTTTAAACCGATGCTATTGATCGTTCATTTGATTTTAGATTACTCCATGATTCTCTTCTTTTCTAGGGTGTTTTCTGGGAAATTGTCGCACCAGATGGAAAAAGCTGCCTAATGTTAGTCTAATCTGCTCTACTTCCAGCTCTAATTTCTTTTTCTGATTCATCAAACATAAAAAGTTAAAAAAGACTTGTTTGAGTACCATTTTCTCTTAAAATGGCAATCAAGTTATTGTGCTCTATACCAACTGATTTATTCGCTGAAAATGTCACATTTTATGCATTAAGCTTGGTAATATTCTGAGAATTATTGTTATTTGAAAAGAGTTAATTCTATGATGATGCACTTTTCAACAAATAATCTTTTGAGCTTGATCTTAGTTAGTTTGTTTTGCTAGTGCTGCTGGGGTCTAAGTTTGTAAATGTATTTTGAGAGACATTATGGCTGTTTGGAAAGTTATTATTCGATCCTTGAATTAGCTAAGGTGTCATGGTGATTCTCATGTAAGCATCTGGATCCTAGCATTTGGTTAAGTGAAGGATCGCACTTTTAGGCGCTCCAATTGAATCTACAGAAAAAAACAGGGAAAACAATGTTAAATACAACATAGTAAATAAAGCTAAACTGATGGTTAACTTGAAAGTGGTCTTCCATCTGAAGGCAGATAATCTTGCAGATTGAGTTAAGCAATCCCAATGATCGTTTTCGCGTCATCAGCAAGCACATGTAAGTAAGACTAAGTAGCAAATAATAAACACACAGAATTACTAAACAAGTTAAACAAGATAATTAAGTGAAACATTTTGAAACAAGAAAAAGAATTGGTAAAACAAGAACAGACTGCTTTTGGAAGAATACGGAAGAGATTGTCTTATCGGATTGTAGTCATAAACGATAAGGTTTCATTGAAGTCAAAGAACCGTTAGCTATCTTGAGTTTATGGTTGATATTTAGTCTGAATGCGTTGAGGTCCTAATAAATATTTTAATCAGCATTTTTAATTATCACAAATGAAAATCAAAATTATTAAATGTCAAGCATACCTCTTACCCAGCAGACAGCTGAGACTAGAGGGGAAGATTCAGGTAGAGCCATGGATACATGCTCGATTAGTAAGTCAAACTAAAATTTATAGACTTTCTCTTCATTTTAAACCTATCTTTCCACGCTCATTTTTTACCTCAAAAATGAAATAATTTAATCAAAAAACTCTATTGTTTCTTCTTGCTTTATTAAATGGTATTGTTTGAAAAGTGCATTCCTTAATTAATTCACTCTTCGTTGATTTATTTATGGATTTATAAGTAATTTAATAAAAGATTCTGTTGGGGGAGAATCATTTTGAAAGTTTATTTGTTAAGGATTTGTCCAGTTCTTTGAGAGTTTTTTCCAAAAGAAACAATCTCTATTAAGTTACGATTATTTGCCATGCAATGAATGTAAATTAGTTAAATGGATTGTTTGATAGCTTAAAAAGCACTTCCATTGTAAAATAAGATTTCATCAAAAAATGAGTCTTAAATAATAGAATCAGATTATTTGAACTCCTTGTAACAAAGAAAAGCATTGTTTCATTAAAGTTCAAGCCAGAAAATAGGAGAAATTATTAGAATCTTTTCAATTTAATAGCCACATTTTATTTATTTATGAATTATTTCTGACTATCCAAGATGTATTTGTCCATTTTCATAATAGCAATAGCTGCAAATATTGATAGCATAATAGTTAAATAATAAAAGATTGCAGTGCAGAAAATGGAATCGAATGGCGTTTCAAGTGATCTTAGCTGTTTTACATTGGATATTGGATTAATTTTTTTGTCCGTAAAATAGATCCTCTCTCAGTTGTTATTTTTATCTCTCAGAAGCCTATTCTTACTAGGTAATCTCCCTATTTAAAAATAATAAAAATAAAAGTAGCTTTTACAAAGAAAAACAGCAGATGTTTACCTTGAAATTGCTTAAATTGAACCTTCTCCTGTTATGAAAAAACAATCGCTATAAAAGCCTACCCAATCTATTAGGAAGTTGCAATAAATTTTTATGATGAAAATAGACAAATTTTTTGTTTTCTAACTTAATTAATCCTTTTGTTTCTATTGGAGTGCTCGAATTGCTGATGAAATAACTATCAAGGGTTTCAAATTACAAAAATTTAAATTTCTCCTCATTATTATTTAATGAACTTTTCGATTAGAAAAACAGCATAGTGCAGTCATAATTAAAATTATAGCTATTTCAATTTTATTTAGCTGAAAAACAGAATCAGATATTATCATTATCATAGAAGTTGAAGTAGTAAGCGATATTATAAAGTATTTGTACAGTGTACACAAATTGAAAATGTAATCTTATTTTGAAACTAATCAAAGGTTGAATTAATTATGATAGCAGTAGTCAG
>Ga0302271_10001732_pt1 | contig 20678 bp, 13 predicted proteins | sample III_Bog_N1_1_FD_198767 | JGI IMG/M metagenome (GOLD analysis project Ga0302271, IMG submission 198767) | Peat permafrost microbial communities from Stordalen Mire near Abisko, Sweden - III_Bog_N1_1 | ecosystem: Environmental > Terrestrial > Soil > Wetlands > Peat | place: Sweden: Abisko... | reverse complement strand
GGGAACATTATCTTTCAATTATTTATTATTTTTTTTCCATAACAAAGAACACAGTTTTTCATGAATATCTTTACTACTTCGTCTTTTGTGCTACAAATTAACATCGAATATAGTCAACTGTTCCTCCTCTTTCGCATTCCCTAGATGTCGTTTCTTTTAGGGAAAATCGATGAACATTTTTAATTGCAACAAAGATTCAATACGTTTTTTGAACTCTCCAAATTACTCATGTTAATCTTTGGATGTGCTCATTTCGTAGCCTGTGGATTTCACTTTGTTGCCACAATCGTCGGAGCTACAGGTAATTAATAATATTATTCGATTTAGTGGGTAGAATTTTAAGAAACTAATATGATATTCTTATTATTCTCAAAGGCACTGAGACCTGGATTTCGAAGTTAAACCTTGGATAAGAAACTAACGTCATGAGATATATTTAGAGTATTTACTTCGCCATAATAACAATGGTCACAGTTGGATATGGAGACATTACTCCTATATCATATCAAGAAAGAATCTATGTGATTATTGTGATCATCTTTAGCTGTGGAATGTTTGGGTATTCCATGAATACAATAGGAGCGATCTTTCAAGAAATTGCTAAGCGTGAAGCAGCTTTCAAGTTAAATAATTTTCAAAAAATAGCATTTTGTTGAGTCTCATTTTGATTATTCTTTAAAGACAAGTGAAATACGATATGGGACAGTATATGCGAAGTCGCGATATTCCGAAATATCTTTAAACAAAGGTTCTCAAAAATCTGGAGTATTCCAATATTTTAAACGGCGACCAGGTTCAAAAGGGAGAAGCAATCATGAATACTCTAACACTCACACTACGAAATTAAATCAAAAGAGAATTCTATGGTAGAATCCTCTCTATGTACAAGCTCTTCAATCTTAATTTCTCCCAAGAAATCAGACAAGAAATATGTCTCCACATGAAGGAGATTATTCTCTAACCTGGAGAAATTCTCTATGACAAGGGCTAAATCAACGATCGAATCTACTTCCTTCACAAAGGCTCTGTCGAAATGATATAACTCAACTAAACAAAACAGAATTCATCTGTTATTGGACTAGCACAGGTATAATAATGAACCATTCCTTATTTAACTTACAAATTGCTGTTTTTAAAAAAAAAATTCAAATATTTCTTTTCTACAAAGTCTGGAAGTATGCTCGGACAGTTTGGATTTTTCACTAGCTTACCTGAAATAGTCCAAACCAGATGCTCAGACACATGCTATCTGCTGTATTGTGATCGAAATAACTTCCTGCAAGCACTTTCTAAATATTAATATGATTCGGTAAAAAAACAATTTCAAGCCCTTTGAATGCAACAAAATAATGTATTGCTAAATCGATCTTTCTTATTTCTGAAAATAGGAGGTGTTTTGCAAGCTCAGAGATAACTTACTGGTATATAATCGCTAGTTCGATACCACCTGTTTTAGCTGCTACAAAATTGGGCATGAAACAAGCAAATGCTATTTTTACAATAACAAGATTCTTAATTAAATCTGTATTGCTAGATATCTTAAGAGTTTCCCATAAAAACGAGACAATCAAGTGAAAAGAACAGACTTTTGTCATGGAAATACCTTACAGAAGCGATGGGACATAATGGTTGAGGCGAGAAAAATTAGGCTAAATTATTTTTACCAAGCATATGATGCAGAGTTAGCTTAGATAAAGGCATCCGATGAAGAACTCGAACTTGACACAAGCGATATGGATTTCTTGCTTTATATCCCGAAAATTAAATATTGTGATGAAGAATACTTTTACAGTGAAGGAGAAATTTCAAATTTTAGTGATACGATGTACGAGTAAGAAAAAAAAGAAAATGCTCAGTTTTCGAGGTAATTATCTAATCTGCATCTTGATTAGTAAGGACAAGGAAGTAAATCGATGAAATCACTCATCACGAGGTTTCGTTCTGTCTTTGGGAAAGAAGATCTTACTGGAGAAAAAGACTCCGAACTCGATTCCTCATTGAATAGTATAATCAGAAAAAAAACATTATCTTAAAAGAACTTCCCTTAGTTTTCTCATTTATAAAAACAATAGCATTCAAGCAGCCCCTCTAATTCAAGCTTATCCAATAAAAATGAGAAAAAAATACACGGAGATTCCCCTTCAGTAGGATCTTTATCACTTGCTTAATTACACTGGGGGAATTCCAAAAGAGAATCTCCTTTTTTGGCACCAACTAGATAGCAACAGGCAGTTCATTCAGAATGGTAGATGGCCCATAAAGAAGAAAGTATGATGTTCTAGGAGAGAAAAGAAAACTCAGGATCTCTCAACGCAAATGGAAAATTATCCATGCCATTTTAGTTTCCATCTTCATTTCTGAATCTTGAAAATGATTGTTCAGTTGGAGAAATAAAGACAGATGAGCTTATTCCACTTCCATAGCCTCATTCAATTGAACCAAAATTAACTTAAAAAAGTTCTTTTCAACAATTACAACATTAAACAATAAATTCAGATTCTTTACCGTCTTTACGGCATCAGTAATTCTCTAAACAAGCAGTGAAAATCGCCACAGGAGACAATAGAAACATCAATAATTTTACTTCTTAGAGCACAACTAAGGTATACTATTATCGAGGAAAAGGAAGCCACTCAAGATTCAGTGGTTCTTCACTTCCATAAAGTTCTTCGGAATTCAAAGAGGAAGTAAAGATAGCCAAAAGCGAATCAGGAGTAGTAGGTTCTTCCTAAAAAATTTCTCGACCTTCAATTTTAATCGCTATGGCTAATGATGAGCTTCCAAAACGATCTTCACTAAAAAATCAAGATAAAAACAGCAGCATGGTATAATCTGGAGATCCAAATTAATTTGACTAGAAACATGCTTAAGTTTCAAAAGACGAATAATCATTACTTAAAAAAAGAAGAAGCACTACAGATGAAACAAAAATCAAAGCCGCACCAGCTGCTATTTCTTAATGCTCCACAATGGAGCACTTTTTTTACATTTAAAATTTCGATTGTTAGAAGGAATACAATGGATATTATCCTAATAATAATATTTCTCGAGTTTTGCAGGCTTTGAAGTTGAAGTTTGCGAAATTAAACTTTAGAAAAAGCAGAAGACAAAAAACAGTATTTCTCGATTAAAGACGATCAAACAAAAAGAACTGCTCTATTATGGTAAAATAAGAAGATAAAAAGAACACAGATCATCTAATTAGCTGATGAAAAATAAACAAACGTTTTAACGAAAATCTATTACTTGCATATTGTGCAAAGTTGCATTTCCCTACAAGAGGAAAAATAACTAAAATTACATGACTTTTAAATTATTTAATTTTGAATAAATACTACATTTACAAAGAAAATACACTTTTTTGTGAAACTCTGGGCAGGATCAAAAAACACAGAAAACACATCTTGAGTTGCTATCATGTTACTAGAAACGAGCTAAGCAAGCGGAATGATACATATGATTGCACTAAAGGGATGCATGCTTTTCTCTGTGAGGAATAATTGGAATTGTGCAAAGACCACAAACAAGAGATTGCTTAATATAAGATCGCACTCTTACTCGAAGTTACTTCCACTCAGAGTTTTCGCAATCTAAACTGAAATTCTCCAGAGCCTCTCCATCAGTGCTAATCAATTATCCTTGGTTAAATTTTATCAGATTTGAAAATTCAATGTCACTATTTTCTACAGAAGTAGTTCCAAGATCTTTAATAGTATCTTGGATGAGTTGCTTAGGATCTAAAATGTGATTATTATCTTGTTCTTTAATAGATGGTTACACTTGTTGCTATGGTTGAGAGTTGAGTAATTACTTAGATGGAATTCTTCGACTAATCCCTGAGACAATATAAGTGCAATGGAAAAATAGCAATTAAAATGGCAATGCAGGTTAGGTACAATGAGCACAATTCAGAGGAGTTGAAGATTTAGAGGCAGAAAAAAGGAATTCTCCATATGCAAATGGAAGGATTTATCTGAGCCCAAAATAATGACAGCTCATATTGTTACATTACACTTAGATACTCAATCCTGGTGCTATTTTCTCATTTTCTTCTTCACCGCTGAGACTCTATCCAACTGATTATTATTCTCCGTTATCTCCATATTTGATCATACTGATTTCACTAAAATTACTTAAAATTTCTTCTTTCTCTAATTCTGGCATGTCATCAAGATTAACCTCTTCTTTTATTTGTTTATTTTCCGTTTTCCCTTCAACACTTCTTTTCCCTTACCATTCACTAGTGTTAATAGTAGACAAATCATTTTGAGAATCATCATGCTACACAAGACGCAACTTGCAATTCGCAGATATCCCACAATCACTCAAGATCATATCATCTAGCACTAATGGTCTTTCAAGCAAGTGCAATTCAAATTAAGAAAGAGATAAATCAACACGTCCAGCTATTTTTTTCTTGAGTTCTCCAAGAGAAATAGAAGATTCGTATGGAAGAACTAAGACACTACGGGAATGCTCTATTTCAACTTCTAACCAAGCTAAGCTTTCATCACCTGATAGCTCTACGTAAAGAGGAAGCAGATCGATAAACTCAAGAAGTTTACTGTTGTAATATTTCTTTTAGATTTATCTTTACTGCGAGAGTCTAAATGACTCAATCATATGATCTTTAAAATCATTAATGACACGTTCTTCAAGGTTTTGCAGTGACCAATTAAGAAGTTGATCAGTTTCTAAATGCAGCACATATGATAACTCTGGTTTTGTAACGCATACAACTTAACAATCGATGCCTATTTTTAATTCCTCATCAGTGTAAGTTCCGAATTTCATTGGAAACTATTTAAGAATATCAAATTACTTGATTCTTTATAAACCTGCAAGTGGAGAATCATCTCTGCGAGCTTAGCAACATCCCATAGCTAACGCAGGTTGTCTTGAGAATTATTGTTGTTGTTTGCTATTTATTGTTATCTGCAATCCAGTTCTGATGGTTAATTTAGCTTTCTTAAATAAGAATTTATTTATTGATCTTTTTAATTGTTTGCTATTGTTTTTTTCTCAATAAAATTCACACAAGAAACAAGCAAACAATGATTGAAGATTAAAATAGGAGATTTTTGCTAATTAAAGAGATAAAATATTCAGACAAATACTTTGCTTCGTTTATTCCTTGTGTTTACTATTCTATTTTTAGTCATTTTTAGATATTTTTAGGCAGCTGAAAATCAAATAAAAAGTACCTTCCAAAGAAAAATTAATTACGTTAATGTTTTTTAACCCAGTAGAACTGTGAAAAGTCAATCCAGTAAATGATAATGCAGAAAAACTTTTCAAAGGGCAAACTAGTTTTCAAATGCAAATCGAAAAATGTAATTTCAAGCTGTTTTTGTATTCTGTAAATTAGCGCCATTTAAGAAAGACTAAAACGAATAAGAAATTAATTAAATTATCATTAAAATAATTAAATATTCTTTAAACTCTTTCTAGATATGCAAGTTCAGTAAATAACTCCATCTTATGAGCCTTATTCTGCACTGCCTATTCCTTCACTTTTAGCTTTGAACTCACAAAAAAAACCATAAGAATCACCTAATCTCTCAACAATCACTCCTGAAGAAAATTTTTCTTTTAATCCACAACCTTATCACTGTTAGTCGTCTTTCGCTCCACTAGAATAAACAGAATCTTCTACTTTTTTGATTCCTCAAAATAAGGATTTTCCTTTCAACTAATCAATGAATTATTCATACCAACCTCAGAACAACCATTTATTCAGGTAAGAAACACATAAAAATATCATTATTTTGTCATTTTCTTGAATCCTAATTATGATCTCTGCTATTTGTTCGGTTAAATCAATAGCCCAAACAATCGATCCAGTAAATAATCAGCATCCCCAAGTGCATTTGATTCATGCGAAAATAATATCTCTTCAGTTCCAAATCAGGAATAATTTTTCAATTTCACAACACCGTCATCTTCTCTTAAACAAGAAAAAGATTAAGAAGAAAAGTATTATGGCATCAAGGAAATCAAACAACCTCCAGAACTCCTCTACGCTAATGATCTTTCCTCTAGATCAATGGGATAGATAGATAACACACAAAGCAGAGTAGACAGTATTATTGAAAAAGCATAATTGAAAATAGATAGTTAACATCACAATTTGTTAATGACATCTTCAGTAGTGGAAAGCGTGAAACGGTATCTTCCGGAATATGTTAGCTATGCCTAAGGGAATTCTCCTTCTATGTTGAAAGATTCTTATTAGTCACCAGAATTATCTCCTATGAGAGTATTTACAAACCACAATGGATTAGCTATGAGTGCAATGCATTTTTCTGGTAAATATCTTGATTTATCAACCCCAACAGATATTCTGAACACATAGGTCATATCTTCAACTAGATAAGCAGTAGATGTAGGATAAACACAGCCTGACAAATAAGGGTTGACTTATTCTATGAAATATCCGAGTTTTTCTTATTCAAGAAAGAATGGAATAAATCCTGAAAAAACACCTTTAGATATTTCAATTCCATAGAACATGCTGTAAAGGAAGGATTATTCATAGCCTTTGGAAAGAAATCTTGATAAACCAAGAAATGATTATCTAGGGACATATGCTGTTCCATAATTTACCTTTGCTGAAAATACAATAGGAAATACACAACATAGTGGTGTTTTAGATTTTATTATCAATGATGAATTAACCAGCTCTTCAGGAGACAAATTGATAATAGTAAATAAGACAAACAAAGCAAGCTTTCATTGTAACAATCAGGTGAGTAAACTCTAGAAAGATGAAGATGATGATGATATCTTAGAAATAGATGGAAATAATGATTTTTGTAGTTCTCGCAACTTATTTGGTTAAGGCTTGCAATCTTCAGGATTTAAGAGCCCTCTAAATCTAGCGGCATCCCAGCATGAGAATTATCGATTTGAGGGGGAATGGAGAAATGATTTGAAAGATTCTCAGGAAATAAAGAAGCCAGTTATTTTACAGCCATTAAACATAGATAAAAATGTTTTGGCTTAGCGAAATTCTTCCTTTTCTTAAATAATTGATAAATAACTATCCTTGATTCCTCCTGAAAGCTAGAATCAACAGGACTAAGAGTTTCTTCTAAAACAGCAGGAATTGATTAGAATAGCAGAAGCACAAATAGATAGTGCTATTTCTTCTTGTTTTACTTGCATGCAAGGAGAAATAAAAGAGACACAAGTTAAAGAAGAAGGACAACAATAACTATTAATTAACAGTGTTTTAGAGAAATAAGATTAACATTACACATAAAGATTAGAATAAGCAGAGAAGGAATTAACCAGCTAGTTGTAAAATCAATAAAATAGCAATTCTTCAGAGAAAAGAGAGAGATAAACTGCAGAAAAAAGCATAACAAGGTCGAATAATGCTCTCAAATCGAAGGAAAAAGACAATACATTAAGAGATTAAGAATCAGATGAATCAGAGAGAATTATCACGTCTGAACTCAACAACTGGTTGGATCCAGCATTCTAGAATTTCATTAAGAAGAACTTTTCTAGATAACAAAAGTAAGAATTTATTGAAAAGTTCTCTAGACAAATTTAAAGTGACTGTGAAGATGACAGTGCAGGTTCAGTGATTGAATTGTAGCAGGATTGTCTTAAATCGAAATAGCAAGAAATGCATGTGAAAAATTCTTAAAATTCAAAAAATATCCTAGAACCTTCTGAAGCTGATGTACAAGAAGAAAAAGTCAATATGAAGGAGATAAAAACAGAAGTTAAACAGCTGGAATGCATTCAATTCAGCGAGAATTGCAAAATGGAGTTGTAAAACAAAAAAGAAAGAAAAATAAACGCAGAAAAAATAATGAAAAATAGAGATGAAAAAAGTTAGGAAATAGAAACAAACGGGAATGAACTTGCTGATGAATAAAACAAACAAAATTACACTATTCTTGATGAAAATACTGGTGTAAATGTTGAGTGTAAACTTTTGCTTGAAGATATCTTCGATGATGTGCAACATGCCTTGAAAAAATATGATTAAATCATCTCAGAATCGGTTAAGAACAAAATTTCTTCTTCACAAATTTGCTAAGGAATTGGATCGAAAAGCAACTCCATAAATGATTGCACGTTGAAGAAGAATAAGGCTTACTTATTCCACTCATTGGTTCCAAGTTAAACTGAAATATCAATTGAAAAATAGTAATCTTTGTAAAAAAATTTACCGAGGAGTAATTCTATGAAAAACATTCTAGAGCACAACTCAATTAATGCTTACAAAAACTCAAACTCAGGGACAGCTAGTAATAGAAACAGCGTTTATGAAGACAATTTGATCATTAAAATGAATTCTACCTCTTTGGAGAGATCTCCAGAATAAGGATAAAAACTAAACAATTTTAAAATGTCAACCATGGTAGAATAAGATGCAGAGAATGCATTTTAGCATAGAAGACAGTAGATTTTTTAATCCTTGTAAAATTCTACAAAATTGAGAAGAGTGTAACATTTCTTGAGCTAAAAGCCTATGAATCATTCTTCAAATAAGATTATTGGGCTAACACCTAGGCAGCGTGTTAGAACTTCAAGTAGTAATGTCTCATTGAAAAGTGCTCTCGGTTTTTCTGGTTAATTGTAAGAAACCACTTTCGTAAATGGGTCTGGTATTTTGAGTAGTAAAGTGAAGGCTTCAGTCTAATTAGATAAAGTGCTCTCACCAAAAGGGAAGCATTAAAGTGATAAATAAACTAATGACGAGATAGTTGATGAAAGACTGATTCCAGAATAGCAATAGTCGTTGTAAAAAGAGAAAAAGAAAAGGGAAAATTAATAGAGAAAAAAGAAAGTAATAACAGAATTTAAAGAGGAACTACTTCCTCAATAAAATTCAGTTGAAGATCCTTCTTCTCCCTAACAATATTCATCTGTATTAGATGCTAAGAAACTAAAGGAGCCAAATGAAATGAATTGTAATAAGAGAGGAAAGATAATAAGTGTATTGCAGGTAGATATTTAGCAAAAAGAAACTAAAGGAGAAGTAGTTTAAGAAAAAGAAATTAGGATTTAAAAAGATCAAGAAAAAGAAGAAACCAATGATGGAAAAATTTAGATTTTTAAAAAAGAGCATAATGAACCGATTTAGAGAGAAAGGAAAGGAATAGAAGAAAAGAGAAAAAATGAATAGGTTTTAAAGCAAGGAAGTTTTTCTAAAAAGGAGAAACAAATCACATATTTAAGATAAACTTCTGCTGATAATGATCCTATTAAAGCATTTGAGAATTAAGAATAGCAGCTAAACATAAATAAAACAAAATAAACTAGTGAAATCTATCTTACAGAACATCTCGACAGCCAAGAATCAATTTTTGAAGGTCATACTTGGAAATCAACTGGAGATATCATCAATCACTCTTTGTCTCAAATTAGTAAATCAGAAGAAGGACAAGAGAATAATATTCTTAAAGCAAATCCTCTTCCTTTGTCTGTGGGAGTTTAATCAAAAGAGATAGATAGCACTTTCCATTTGAAAAGACTAGCAATTCTGAATGATATTGAAGATCTCAACCGATAAATTGAAATGGAACGTTCTTCTGCAAAAAGAGATTAATGTGGCATAATATTGGAAGATAGCAAAAATAATATGTAAACTAATAACGAATAAATCTATGCAAAGCAGAATAATATTAGCTCAGATAGTCTATTATTGCTTCCAGGAGATTCAGTTGAAAGCAAGGATATTGGTAGTCTTACTGAAGGCACAGAAAGAGACGAAAATAATATTCCAAAGATTGAGAAAATTACTGGAAATTCAAAGTTAGGATTAGAAAAGATAATAGAGAAGAAACAGCAGACAAAGTCTAAAAAAGCATCCAAAGAAGTTTAAGATGCAAAACTATTTAGTAGTCGCAAAAGAATTAATGAAGCTTAAAGAACTTAATAATTTATTGCTGAGACAACAAATTACTCTGCACCTTCAATACCTTTAGAATAAATGACTTAAGAAAGGTAGGAATTTGATTATCTTAATTTACAAGAAAATGAGTTGTTTTTTAAAATTGATTTAGAGATTTAAGAGTACAACAAATAAGAGGAAAGAGTCTCCAAAAAGTAGAGGGAGGTTTGGTGAAAGAAAAAAGAGGAAAAAGTGCAGCAATGGAGAGAGCATATGAGCATGTTTGTGATGAAGAGAATGAAAAAGAAGAAAAATAGCGAATTGAAGTTCTACAAGCAACCATTTCAAAAGGAAATAAGTATGTTCATTCCTTGAATTTACCATTTAATGAAAGAGAAAATTCAACAATGAAAAAGCTGTTGTCATTTCAGATGCTTGTAATAATAAACATTATTTGTTTAAAAGAACTCTTGCCTGCTTCGAGAAAAGGAACGAACAGTGGATATAAGCTCGTAAGAATAGAATGGAAAAAACAGCTAAAACTTTGACAAATCAACAAATGAAAGAATGTACTTTCAAACCTCAGACAAATCAATTTTATTAGCAATAAAAATCTCAAACGAGCAGAATAATTAAAGCTCAACACAAACCAAACTATTCTAATCATAAAGATAACTAGAGTTAAAATTACAATTTACTAGCAAAGCTTTCCATGATAAATAATCGATTGCTCAGCCAAAAATTAATATCTTCATAACAACAACAACAACATCAACAACTTCAAACATCATAACCTTATAATTTACCTGTTGAGGGATCACCATAATAATAAGGAAAATAATCACCAATCATGCAGAGGTTTAGTGAAGTCGAATTCTGGTCTTAATCTGATGCGAGTGTATTCAAAGTTATGACTGATTTAGACATGTAATAATTGTTTTAAGGGGGAAAATTTTAGGTGTAGAATAAAACACAATAATTATTGATTTATTTTGTTTTTAAATGAAAAAATCAGCTCCATTCAGCAAGAACTCAAGAAAGAAATCAACGAGGTACTTGACATTATTTAAGGATTAGCAGAGCCATAAGAAAATGCAGGAAATAAACCACTTGGGGAAAGTAAAACAGATTCTAAAGGTAATTATTTGATCATTTTAGATTATTTTTGTGCTTATGAAAAAAAAAGTAATCTCTATTAACAATTTATTGTTTTATATTTTGAACTTGAACACAGAAGGAATCTCATTGGACAACAATAATTTAGATTAACTCAAACAATGAAAGCCTCCTCCTACTCATTCAGGAATAATATTAGCTTTGCTATATTTATAAATATCATACATCTTATTGAAAAATAATTACTTTCATTTCTTTTATCTATCTCTTAAAGATTCAAAAATAGGCATCATCATTATCCTCATCATTTTATTGCTTATCAAACTAATTCTCCTCAGCATTATCATAATACGTAGAATGTTCTTCTTTATTATTATGAGGATTCTATTCTTAGTGTAAGAATTCATTGTGATCACGTTGCATTATTGCCATATTATTATCAACATTGTTAATATTGCTATTTTCGTGAATGGAATGAATAGAGTTTTCAATAGATTCTATGGATTCAACTGGATACTCTAGAAAAGGCATTTAACAATCAAGATTCTAGCAAGGAGTAGACAAAAGATTATCTTCCCCTAGCAAATTGCTAGCCACTTTATTGTTATTTAGAGAAAAATGGTCTTGGTTGGTAATGTTTAAAGTTCGGTTGTTTTAAGAAGCAATTCTTTGAACTTTATCCCAGTCTTATTGTGAGTAAGCAGGAGGAGCTGGATGAACGTTGTACTGCTGATATGTTTGTGCAGTTGGATTGGGATGAAGCTAAGGATTAGGTTGATGATTCTGCTAAAAGGTATATTTTTGTTACTCTGGGTAATTTAAGGCATTATTTTAGTATTGGAATTAATTGTATTCATTAGTTTTTTAATATTTCTATTAATAATATTATTGCGATGTCTCAAAGTGATTGTTTTAACTCACATTTCTTTTCTATGCTTGATGGATATGATTAGGATCGTACTCTAAAGTGTTTCGAGGAATTGAGTGTATTCTGTTATCTGGATTGTTAGAATAGTCCAAATGCTAACTTTAAAATGGAATATCTGTAGACTAAGTAAAAGCTGGTTCAATTATTTATTATTGCTATTATTAAGAGAAAGATGGATAATATTATTATTATCTTTGAAGAGATTATTAATCTGAGTGAAATCGAATTAGAGGACCAGTAATGTGTTGAAAACCTTACATCTCCTCCTAAAAAGATCCTGATTCCATTTTTTCAAGCTCAGGAGCTGATACAACTACAGCTTGTTGTTACTAAAGAACTCGTTTAGGATGCTTTTTGGCTGACTTCTCAGTTGAAACTTTAGTTTATCTTTCTTTCTATGATTGATCATTATCTGAACTAGTATGATAGTCTCTAATGATTTTTGAAAACTCTGAGAATATCTTTTCATTGAAGATAGAATTTTTCTTCAAGACGTTGCTTTGTTCTGATTTTTTGCTGGGGAAATCAAAGGCGACAAAAATAACTGCGATTGCATAATTAGTAAAGTAAAGCACTCTCTTTTTGGGTTTAATCAAATTGGCAATAAGTCCAAATGATTTTGTGAGATTAGCAAGATTGTCTGCTTCTTGAGTCGTTAGTTCAGCAGTTTTGACTATTTCATCTAAGAAACTCTAGCAATCTTAAGGTAGTTCAACTGCAGCATCCGAATCATAATTCTCATTTAAGTCACCCCTAACTACCATCAACAATTCAGGTAAGGACTATTCTGCAATAATTGAAATGATAGCCCAATCTAAATTAGAAACACACGATGGTTAATTTTACTGTTTTTTTTCATTTTTCGTTCCTAATTGTTTATCTTTTCCTTCAGTATTTTTAGGTCTTCCTGGTTTGGAATTCGTTTTTATTTCAAACTGTTCTTTTTAGTTGTCGTGCTTGAATCTGATGTGATTGTGAAGTGAGGACTGTCTATTGTAGGTTTTTTGGCAAGCACATTTCCATTCCCTAGATTACCCATTGTTATCCTCTGATCCACTGCTTTCTGATTTCTAATGCTTATCATCAAAATGCTCTTAAAGTTTGTCTTTTCTAGGAGAGATGGTTCGTTAATCCATTAGTCTTTTTTTTACTTAACAATACTTGTTTTAAATGAATATTTTTAGAATTTTTGATTTGTTATGATTGTTTTTTGTTAATTTGATTTACTTTGAGCAGAGGAAACATCATCATCAAAGAAGATTTAATTCGTTGTGTAATTACATGGTTTCTAGTCTTTTAATGTATTGGAATAGAACACAAATGAGTCAGATTATGTGAGTTAAGTAAAACCTGATCCGGATTAATAGTTACAGGATTTTTTTTCTTTTTTTTTTCTAATCAAATTGTCTCTACCAAAAATGGTTATTTTGGAATTGTTTTTTTTTATTGCAGACAAATTAAGAGTCTAGAGGAAGTATCTGACTTATTTTATTAGTTATTAAAATAGAAAGTGATTAAATATTATGTAAAAGAATAGATTCCTACTCTTCAAAATGAAGCAATGATTGCTTAATTTAGGGCAGTATATCTTGTAAAATGAACGGAGTTTCTCCTCAAATAGCCGTTAAATCACTCCATTTTGTTAAAAGGGGGAAATTCTGTGCTTTCTCATGCCATCTTTGATTGACTTATCCCTATTTAACTTGCTTTTTATCTATTTTTCTATTTAATTGTATGCCATATTATTTTGAATATAATCGAAATTCATTTTAAATTCTCATATTTTCTTCTATTTTAGTTTTAATCAATGTGACTATGCAAAGTTACATTGCGAAAGTATTATTAAATTCTCATATTTTCTTCTATTTTATTTTTAATCATAGTTCATGTATCAATAAGCGTAATTAATCCTTAAGGATGATTTCCAAACATAAAATCTTAAAAAAAAATATAAATATCTAAGCTCTCCAAAATTTATCCCATTTAAAAATCAATAATAATCAAATTGATCTTTTTTCCACAAAATCTCAAGATCGAAATTTACAAAAAAAAGTCTTTACATATCAAATAATAATAATAATAATAATACAAAACAAACTATCTTGTCAGTTAATAACAATTGTACCTTGAGAAATAATTTTGTTCTGCTGTGGATAAAGATAATTTGTGTAATTTGTTTTCAGATTATCAAAGTCATCCAATGTCAAGATTTTCATTTATTAAGCTGAGGAATCTTTAACATCGAATTCATCTTCTCTCTCGATATACTGAGAATTCTTTTCTAAGCCTTTGAATCGATAGCTGAAATTCTCCCAATAATACTGTCTAGGTGTTTCAAGCACAAATAAACCACCTCCTTCACCAACAACTCCTATGCATCCTTCCCAGCGAACATTCTAAAACACATTCCGAGGCTTGTCTGCTTCCAGAATCACAATTTGTCTCTTCGCTGTGCGCAAGCTCATCAACACAATCGAGCAATTCAAATTTGTGTTATCCACTGTTTTTAAATAATGGAAGAAAAAAATAACAATGAGATTAAATTAAACAAATCTGAATGATTCTTTCTTCTTACTGTAGATAAAATACTCTGGCTTGTCTTTTTCGTAAGGGTCTCTCCAGAAGAGTGGGTTAGAGTATCGCTTATTTTAGTCGATGTTCTATTAAGACAAAAAAGAATAATAAATTAGTTAAAAATTGAATTATCTTCCACCTTGAATCACTAAATTAATCTCATAAATAAGTTGTGCTCTTCTTATTCAGCTTTACAATATAATCTTCAGAGAATGTTGCAATGTGATATGTTGAATCTAGAGAGAAAAGATGGAGGAACTTCCTATCGATTGCAAGAGCGAACTTATCATTTTGGAGATTGAGTGATAGTTATAGCACTGACATATCATACATGTGCAGTTCAGGTAATTCTAGTTTGTTAATCAATTAAATCTCCACATCTGATTCTGTAATTGTCACTTCATATATCACAACTCTACGATTCACCATGCCTATAATTACCTTGCGATTCTTACTGCAGCGATCACGCAGATACAAAGCTACACTGCTGGAATCGAGTAGCTTTGTTTCAACTTTCTCTAAGTTTATACCACTGTTTGCTTGGGTCCTCGAACCAGCTTATTATTATTAGACATTCGCAGCATTGAGCTTATTTGAAAACGCGTTATTGCTACTAATATTTTTGATTATTTTAACTGAACTATCTACCTACTTGCTAGAACTGCTTATTTCAACTGGTGGAGGAACACCATAAGCTACATTTTTAGATTTTGATGTATCCTTCGATTGTGTTTGTGGGATATCTCTGATAATATTATTATGATTAATGATATTATTGCCTATTTTATTCTCAGCCAAGTTAGATTCAAGGGGAGATGATGTATTATTAGCTTTATTGTTAGGTTTTATTTTTTTATGTAGTTTTGGTGAGTTTGTTTGATACGAATCATTGCCATCATCTTCATCGTTATTCTCTTAAACTTTATTAATTTATCCATGCTAATCGTATTATTGTCCTGATTAATCCTAAGGAGGAGTTGCTCTTCCCTTGATTTTTTTCCCCTACTGTTTATTCTGTTTTGTTTTAATTTCATTTACTTATTTTCGCTAAGTTTTCTTGGATACTTTGCTGTTTGCTGGATTGAAAGAGCAATCTTCTTTCATATTCTGTTTGGTAGCAATCTTTTGATTTTCTCTGTCATCTTTGTCCGATGCATCTTCATTCGTATTTAAAAGTTCACTTTCATCACTATTTATACAAATGCTTCGATTACTCTCTGCTACTTAATTACCATCTTCTTCATTCTCATCATCTTCATCTTAATTTTTGTCTTCTTCTTCGTCTTCATCATCTTCATTGTCTTCTTCTTCATCATCATTACCATCATCTTACTCATCCTCTATTACATTATCCTCTAGCTTTTTTAGACCTTCAACAACATAATCAACTTTATCTTACCCACTTCCATTGCTATTATTATTGTCTTCTCCCTCATCATCGCTATTATCCTTCTCACTTGCATTATTATCATTATTGCTATCTTCATCACTTTCTACTTCTTCTTCTTATTCTTTATTTTTGTTATCTTATTTTTCTTCACTTCCATTGTCTAATTCGTCCTCATCTTCTTCATCAATTCCAGCCTTTTCTTCTTCTTCCTCATTGATTTCTTCTTTATCAGTTGAGGAACTCTAATCATCTATTTCTTCATCCATATCTTCACTTGATTCAACTATTCGCACTTCCGTGCAGGATCCTTATTCAATATTTATGATTTTCTATGTTTTAAGATTTCCCATTTCAATCCCTCTTGAACCAAAAATAAACCCATTCTTGCTGCAAGGATCCATCTCCATGAATGAGAGCTTCTCTTATAATTGCATTCTTTGTACAACTCTAGCCCCACTGCTCCCTCCGATTTTCAAAACTAAGAAATCCCCACTATTCTTCAAATACACACTTAAGAAATTTGTGTTCTTCAAGAATCTCATAAGCACATCTCCGCTTTTTCCAAGCGCACTTTGCTTCACAGAATTGTCGATCTTGATGAATTCTTGCAAGTTCATTTCGCAAATTTAGTTCTTCGTGAGCGCATCGTAAATGTACAGCTTCATGTTGCTCGTCATAATAGCCATTACAGTCTAGTATTAGTTAATTTCCACGTGCTAAGCGCTTTTAAGTTCTTGAAAAATTCGATGCTATTCAAAATCAATAGATTTCTCACCTGTTTGAAAAACAAATAAAAAAATCATTTTAAATTTCAAGGCACAGTTTGATAGCTTTCATTTGAAAGTGCCATTAATACCTTGAGCTATGGATGCAGACAACTAAACAAGATGTTTTTGTGAGTTGCCTCCCTTTGATGAATGCATTTTGTGATGTTGTTTTTTCTTTTCTAGCTTAATCTAAAACAATTTCTGAAAATCTATTAATCCTCTCAAGTCAAAACAAAGACAAATGTGAAGGACTACCTTCAATTTGCAAGAAGCCTCAATAAATAATAAATTTGAGACTAATTAACGTAGCTTTTAATTTTCAAAAATCATTAAATTAACACATAAAATACATATTTTTCCTTCTTTCTTTTAGATATTTTGATCATTTTTATCTTTGAAAAACTAACTAAAATGCATGTAAAAATAGCAAATTAAACCTAATCAGGATCAGATGATTTTCCAAAAAAATTTACATAATTTTACTATTCTTTTTATCTCCGCTCTCACTCAAGATACAGAGAAGGGTCAACAGGAATAAAATACGGGTTATAAGAAGCTATTTCTTGATCATATTCATTATCAAGAATCTTCTCAATGGATAGTTTACCATTTTCGTTATTCAGCTTAAAGCACTCAAGAAGAATCTTCTGTTCTCCTCCAAGGATAAAGAAACAATTTTCAGACTTATAAGTACCACAAGCCACGATAGCACCTTTTCTAACAGCTAGAGTTTATCCTTCGATAGGCTAAAACGTCCATTTGTCAGTGCCAATAAATTCGATTTTAGACATTATCACCTCTTTTTCGGTCAATTTTGTAGAAGCAAATCCTCCCATGAGAAGAAGTGAATCTTCATGTGATATTAATTGAAGCTGTTGTTTAGGAGAGAACTATGCTGCGACAGTCATCTTCTTTCTGAAAGTCAATGTTTGCCAGTTGGTGTCTTTATTCTCTGGATTAATTCTCTCAAGAAGAGAATGATCGAAACTGGATTCAACAAAGCTGGTCTAATTATTTAGTTTAAAATGAACCAAAAACATATTAGAAGTTCAACTTGAAAAAATACCGAATTGTTAGAATCTCCTTACAGTATGTCCTCCAAAAACGTAGATGTAATCGCCATGAGAAACAGCTGAGAAATTCACTCTTGGACTAGATAAACCAGGGAACTCTTCTGACCAAGTATCCGAAAGGACATCATAGACTAAAACAGACGATAACACTTTCTGATTGCAAACTCCACCTAAAACATAAACTTTTCCTTTGTGGAAAACGGTCTAATGATTGCTGCGTGCTTTTGGCATCGGTTGGAGATATCTGCCTGTGAACTGATAAGTATCTTCTTCAGGAACGAAATTAAACGAAAGTTCAATGTTTATGGTTTGGTAAGGAGAGGTTTTGGTGATAATCTCCTCATCTTAAGCAGTTTCTTCAGTAGGATTGTAAGAGATGTTCTATTCTTTACAAAAGGCTTTATCGCTTTTAAACTACTACAGGGTTGTCTTATTCGATATTGTTTTAATCTATTCCTGAAATATCTTCACAAGCATTTCATCTCTTTTCACTTAGTCACTTTCATTTTGCAAGTCATCTGATTCTCCTTGTTTCTTTAGGAAACCCAATGCAACATTAAAAATGGGGAATATTTCTACTTTTCGCTTTTGCAAATCTTCTTCCGATGCATTTTCCTCTGGTTTTTTTTTCAGAATTTCAATGTAGCTATTGTAGAGAACAGTGAGCTCGTGCTTTATTTTTGAGAGTTTGAATTTCTTGAGGAACGTTTAAGAGTATTCGCCACTTAAAGTAACCCCACCAGTGACGAGGAATCGATTTTTACCTATTCTCAAGCAAGATGAAAACTATGGCCATTTGAGAGGAGAAATTTGATTCTCTGGTGAAGAGTTTGCATCTCCAGGATAAAGCTAGCAGACACCATCTTATTCTTCGATTTGGTAAAATATCAAATTGTATGGCGGTAAACCATATTTATTTAATTATTCGTCATCTAAACTATCAAGATAATCTTCATAGCTTGCTTATTCATTTAGGATAATCCGCTGTTAGGTATCATCGTCAAGCTGCACGTACGGTTGGGATAAAGATACAAATCCCTTGCTGCGAATGTCTTCGAACTCTAAATTATTATGTTCAGCCATTTGTGTTGATTTTCCTAGATTTTGTGCTGCTTATATTGTTTGTTTGATTTATTTTATTGTTTGTTAATTTAGAGACAATCTTAGCATTCTCTCTATTCTTAATTAATCTTGGTTCATTAATTGAATTCTTGAGAAATAATAAATTAACTCTGCGTCTATTTGGATGTGTTTCATGCATCTCAAACTTCTATTTTTTCTTAAAAAAATAGAACTACTTTACATAATTTAATTCCTATGAATGAACTTAAACTCGTGAAGTCCTCAATCCCAAAGTTTACTATTAGCTATTGGAAAGAAGCGCATGTTAAAGCAGATATTTCTTCTGCTCCTGCAATCGCTTCAATCAAGGATATCTTAACGAAAAAGACACTCGATCTGTAAGTGCTAGTAGCTAAATCAGGTTTTTTATGTGATCATTCTTGTCTATCTCTTGAAGAATTACTCAAAATCATCAGCCCTATTTATTATAAAACCAATATTTCCTTGAGAATCGAAGTGGACTTTCAGAAGATGCTAGAAGCTGGAGGGATCCATTATTTTCTCTCTACTTAACTTCATACAATCTCAAAATATCTTAAAATTGACTCCCTAACAATTGCTCTCTCAGAGTAGCACTTCAATTCGAAATGCTTGGAGAGTTTAGCAAGTAAATTCGAGACCCTTAAGGAGTTGAAGAGATTTGAGCTAAACAGCTTAGCAACTCTTGATTCTAGCAGCTACTTAAATACTCTCCCTGCTTAGCTTCAACAATTGACTTTATCACTAAATGGGCTAGAATAACCAAAGATATTCTTCAATTAAATTGCGAAATTCACCATCCTAAACGATCTGAATCTTACATTCATGTAATGTAATGAGACAATTTAGTACGAATTCACTACTTTCATTAGATAATTTCAGAAGAATTCCAATTTAATCAGCACCAAAACCGTAAATCTATCGGTTTCTTTGCTATTTTAGGATAATTTCTTGGTTAATTCTGAAAAATTATTTAGTTCATTCCTTGAATTCCTATCTGTCATATCAAGCAGTGTTAATAAAACTATTATCTTGAAGAAATATGCTCTCAATGTCTTAAACTTACCTGAATCGGGGTTGATTCTCACTGTATTAGAGGAGCTTTCAAAGCCATTGATTCAAGCAAATCTAATTCATTTCTCATTGGCAGCATAATTCTTGAGCCTTCCGAAGACAATACTCATATCGATTTTGTATAAATTAAATGGTTTGATTTCAAAAGCAATGATGCTAAAAACATTAATCTTAGATGTTGAAATACCAATGAAATACTTTGATATACTTGAACCATCGTTGTAGCTGGTATTAGGAAGATTAGAATAATTTGAATATGGTTTTGGAGACAAATAACACAACAAATAACCAGTTCTGAAGGTAAATTAAGAATGCAAAGTAAGTCCTCTTCGGATAATCAAAGGGATTAAAGTTGAAAGCAAGGATATGATCGATAAACTGAGATATTTAACAGTGAATAGTGAATGTGTTAAACTGGAGAAATACTATTTTTAGAAAAGATCTATGATTTTGTAAATAGCTGCAGCTTAGAATTCGGATATTTTCAAAAGAAAAGAAATTATGCTGGCAATGTTGCAGTTCTTGTTGTGAATACATGCAATAGCTGAACAAAGTCATTTAGCTTTTCTATTTTTGTTTTAGTTTCTTCTTAGAGATTGGTATTTAGATTGGTTTGGATTCTTGCAAGTTGCAAATCAAAAATAAGTTGATGGAGGGGAATGATTTTGGTTGTAAGAGAGAAAGAGAAGCAAGATAGAAGATGACACAGTTAAAACTGAAATGAGACTGCCAAAATAGCATAACTTGCTTATTTTGATTGGGGGAGGGGAGAGCAAGAATGACAACTAAAAGTAATTTG